>FTEP01000423.1_pt1 | contig 12025 bp, 11 predicted proteins | sample 1640251 | NCBI WGS metagenome assembly FTEP01 (sample SAMEA3914816, study PRJEB12502) | metagenome | biome: forest; material: soil | place: USA | collected 2011-09-16 | depth 0.3 m | reverse complement strand
GAAGTGCGCATCGCGGGTGAAGCGGCGGATCACGGAGCTCGCGCATGAAACGTATCACCGATCCAAAAGAATTTGGCCGGGTCGCCGTATTGCTCGGCGGCACGTCTTCGGAACGCGAGGTATCGCTCAACTCCGGCAGCAACTGCGTGGATGCATTGCGCAGACGTGGCGTCGATGCGCAAGCGGTGGATGGAATTCCGGCGCTGCTTGCCGCACTCACGGCGAAGTCGTTCGATCGCGTATTCAACATTATGCACGGCGGGGACGGTGAAAACGGCGTGGTGCAAGGACTGTTGGAAGCGTTGCAGGTGCCGTACACGGGGTCGGGAGTGCTCGGTTCGGCGCTCACACTGGACAAGATTCGCACCAAGCAAGTGTGGATGTCGTTGGGAATTCCGACGCCTCGGTATGCACGGCTCGCGTCGGGCCAGGATGTTCGCGAAACCAGCCGCGCCATCGGTTATCCGCTGATCGTCAAACCCTCCTGTGAAGGCTCGAGCGTGGGTGTCTCGCGAGTGTTTGCCGAGCAGCAGATGCAATCGGCAATCGATCTGGCGTCGCGTTATCCGGGCGAGCTGTTGATCGAGCAGTTGATCGAAGGCGGCGAATACACCGTGACAATTCTCGGCGGGCAGGCATTGCCTTCGATCCGCATCGTTCCCGCCGGCGAGTACTACGACTACCACGCCAAGTATGTTGCCGAAGACACGCAGTACGTTTGCCCCGGGCTGCAGGGCGCCGCAGAAGAAGAGATGTGCGCGCAAGCCTTGCAGGCATTCATTGCAGCGGGCTGCAGTGGCTGGGGCCGCGTCGACGTAATGCGCGATGCGCGCGGACACAATTTCCTGTTGGAAGTGAATACCACGCCCGGCATGACAAGTCATTCGCTGGTGCCCAAGTCCGCGCGCGCGGTGGGTATCGAGTTCGATGAGCTGGCGTGGCGGATTCTCGAAACCAGTTTCAATCGCGATTCACGCGGGACGCCCTAGTGTTCTCACGCTGGTTTTCAAAACGTAATCGCGTAAAGGTTCCCGAGCCGCGGCTGCGGCTGCCTGAACTACCGTGGCGTCGCATGGGGGGGATTCTCGTTGCAGTCCTCGCGACCTGCGCTTGCGCGTTGGTTCTGGTGCATACGCTGGATCAGCCGGTGAAGCACGTCCAGCTCGAGGGCAAGTTCTTGCGCGTGTCGCCGGTGCAGATCGAGCAAGCTGTAGCCACGATGGCTGCGGGCGGATTTCTGTCGCTCAATCTGGAGGACGTGCGCCGAGCAGTTGCGAGCGTGCCATGGGTGGATAAGGTGCGAGTGGAACGCAGCTGGCCCAACAGCCTGCGGGTTCGGGTGATCGAACACATTCCCGCCGCTCGTTGGGGCGACGATGGATTGCTCAACACGCGCGGTGAGCTGTTTCTAACTGATGCGCGCCATATCCCCGCGGAACTGCCACGTCTGGACGGCCCACCCGGCACGCAATCGAAGGTCGCCAAGCTCTATCTGTCCACTTATCCGCGTTTGCTCGCAGTGGGCTTGAGTCTCGCCAGCGTGAAATTGGATCTGCGCGGGGCGTGGGAACTATCGCTCGCGCACGGAGTGCAGGTGCGGCTCGGTCGACAGGACGTGGAAGGTCGGTTGGAGCGCTTCATTCGCGTCGCCAGCCCCGCGGTTTCAACACGGCTCAATGAGGTCAGTTACATCGACATGCGTTACAGCAACGGCTTTTCAGTGGGCTGGACGGCGCGAACCGGCAACCAGTCCGGCGGTACTCGAGAACCGGTGCCCAATGCCTAGAAAACCAGAAAGAAACCTGATCGTGGGCCTGGACATCGGCACCTCCAAGGTGGTCGCGATCGTCGGTGAAATCACCTCCAGCAACGCAATCGAAGTCGTCGGGATCGGCTCACACCCGTCGCGCGGCTTGAAGAAAGGCGTGGTGGTCAACATCGAATCCACCGTGCAGTCGATCCAGCGCGCCATCGAAGAGGCCGAGTTGATGGCAGGCTGCGAAATCCATTCCGTATACGCGGGCATCGCCGGCAGCCATGTGCGCAGCCTCAACTCGCACGGCATCGTCGCAATCCGCAACAAAGAAGTGACGGCGGACGACGTGGAACGAGTGATCGACGCCGCGCGAGCAGTGGCGATTCCGGCGGATCAAAAAATTCTCCACATCCTTCCTCAGGAATTCATCATCGACAACCAGGAAGGTATTCGCGAACCGGTGGGAATGTCAGGCGTGCGCTTGGAAGCGAAAGTTCACATCGTGACCGGTGCCGAAAGCGCGGCGCAGAACATCGTGAAGTGTGTGCAGCGTTGCGGCCTCACCGTGGAAGACGTAGTACTGGAACAGCTGGCTTCCAGTTACGCGGTGCTTGCCGAAGACGAAAAGGAACTGGGCGCCTGTCTGGTGGACATCGGCGGTGGTACCACCGACATCGCCGTGTTTTCCGGTGGTGCAATTCGACACACCGCTGTCATACCCATTGCTGGTGATCAAGTCACCAACGACATCGCGGTCAGCTTGCGCACGCCAACCCATCACGCCGAAGAAATCAAGATGAAGTACGCGTGCGCACTGTCGCAGCTCGCCAATTCGGATGAAACCATCGAAGTTCCCAGCGTGGGCGATCGCCCGCCGCGGCGCCTCGCGCGCCAGACGCTCGCTGAAGTCGTCGAGCCGCGCTACGAGGAGCTGTTCGCGCTGATTCGCGAAGAGCTACGTCGTTCCGGCTTCGAAGAAGTGATCGCAGCGGGCATCGTGCTGACCGGGGGCAGTTCCAAAATGGAAGGCGCCGTAGAGCTCGCCGAAGAAGTGTTCCACATGCCGGTGCGGTTGGGAATTCCGCAGCACGTGACCGGCCTGGTCGAAGTCGTACGCAATCCCATTCATGCGACCGGCGTCGGACTGCTGTTGTACGGGCACGAGAATTACATGCGAGGACGGCGTGCCTCACCGTTGCGCGGCAATGTCCGCAATGTGTGGGAACGAATGAAATCTTGGTTCCAAGGAGAGTTCTGATGAGCTTTCACTGTTTCTATCTGGTCGCCGCACGTGGGCGCATCAGCGACATGGACGAACAACATCGGCCCGCCGCGCGCGGGAGATACTTTTTTGAATCGCGAAGTTTTGTTTTACCTTAACTACATAGGGGACTAAACCAATGTTTGTACTTGCGGACACGGAAAATCAGGGCGCCGTCATCAAAGTGATCGGCGTGGGCGGTGGCGGCGGAAATGCGGTGGCTCACATGGTGACCACGGGCATCGAAGGCGTCGACTTTATTTGTCTCAATACCGATGCACAGGCCATCAAGCACTCCAAGGTGAAGATGGGACTGCAGATTGGTTGCAACATCACCAAGGGTCTGGGCGCGGGCGCGGACCCGGAAGTGGGCCGTCAGGCGGCGATGGAAGATCGCGATCGGATCATCGAGCTCATCGAAGGGTCCGACATGCTGTTCATTACCGCGGGCATGGGCGGTGGCACCGGCACCGGGGCTGCTCCTGTTGTGGCGCAGGTTGCCAAGGAACTTGGAATTCTCACGGTTGCCGTGGTGACCAAACCTTTCGGCATGGAAGGCAGCAAGCGGCTCGCGATCGCGGACCATGGCATTGCCGAATTGGCCAAGCACGTGGATTCGTTGATCACCATCCCCAATCAGAAATTACTTACGGTGCTCGGTGGCGATGTGACGCTGCTGGATGCATTCAAAGCAGCGAACCAAGTGTTACAGGGCGCGGTCCAGGGAATCGCCGAGCTCATCACCAAGCCCGGCATGATCAACGTGGACTTCGCCGACGTGCGTACCGTGATGGCGGAAACCGGCATGGCGATGATGGGCTCAGGTTCGGCTCGCGGCGAAAATCGTGCGCGCGAAGCTGCCGAAGCTGCCGTATCCAGTCCGTTGCTCGAAGACGTGAATCTACAGGGCGCGCATGGCCTGCTGATCAACGTTACTGCCGGGCTCGACCTGCGCACCAGCGAATTCAGCGTCGTGGGCGACACTGTGAAACAGTATGCCTCTGAAGATGCCAACGTCGTGGTGGGGTGCGTTATCGATCCGGAGATGAAGGAAGAAATCCGAGTGACCGTGGTCGCGACCGGCATCGGCCGTCCTAGCACCATGCAGGCGGAACCACCGATGGACAGCCGTCGGATGACGGCGATCCAGGGTGGCCGGAACAATGCACGAACCATTCCGACGCTCGATGATCTGAACGTCCCCACGTACATTCGCAACCAGCGCGAGCACCAGTCGGCGCCGCGCCGCGCGGTAGGGGATGGTTTTGCATCGATGTCGGAGGACAGCTCAATGCTTGATATCCCGGCATTTCTGCGCCGTCAGGCGGACTAGGGAAAGAGACTGCAGGCCATGGGTTGGGGCTGGAGGAAGAGCGGAATATTGCGTCTTTCTGGCCCCTGGTCTGCGGTGTCCAGCCCGCTGTAGCGCAAGCGGTGGCGCTGCCGCCTTGCTGCGATTTTTGTTGCCATGTTACGGTAGGCGTTCGCGCGCAAGTCTACACTCGCCTTAATTTCCGGTTCCCAACCCCACGGTCAATCGCCTGACTCGAATGCTTCGACAACGCACACTGAAGAACACGATCCGCGCCACAGGCGTAGGTTTGCACAGCGGCAAGAAAGTGCTGATGGTGCTTAAACCAGCGCCGGTGAACACCGGTGTGGTGTTTCGGCGTACCGATATGGATCCCATGGTGGAAGTTCCCGCTCACGCGGAAAACGTCGGTGAAACGACGCTTGGGACCACGCTGATTTGCGGTGCGGGCAAGATCTCAACCGTCGAACATCTGCTCTCCGCGTTTGCAGGATTGGGTGTCGACAATGCGTACGTCGAGCTGTCGGCGCAGGAGGTGCCGATCATGGATGGCAGCGCCGGCCCATTCGTTTTTTTGCTGCAGTCAGCCGGTATAGAAGAACAAGCGGCGCCTAAGTGCTTTGTGCGAATCCTCAAAACCATTCGCGTCCAAGATGGGGACAAGTGGGCACAATTCCAGCCGCACGACGGGTTCAAGGTCAATTTTGAAATCGAATTCGATCATCCGATTTTCAAAAAACGGGCACAGACTGCATCGATGGATTTTTCCACCACTTCGTTTTTGCGGGAAATCAGCCGCGCACGCACCTTCGGTTTCATGCGCGACCTGGAATATCTGCGCTCAAAAAATCTCGCCCTGGGCGGGACCATGGAAAACGCCATCGTGCTGGACGATTACCGCATCCTCAACGAAGATGGATTGCGTTACGAGGATGAGTTCGTCAAGCACAAGATTCTCGATGCAATCGGTGATCTATACCTGCTGGGTCACACGTTGATTGGAGAATTCAGCGGTTATAAATCCGGTCATGCCCTAAACAACAAATTGTTGCGAGCCCTGATTGCCGACGCATCGTGCTGGGAAGAAGTGACTTTCAACGATGCCCGCGAAGCACCGATTTCCTACGCGTTAGCAGTAGCGCAAGCGTAAGTAGGGAGCAGCGTTCCCGCATTCTGGCTATCCACTGTCCTCTATCCGCTAGTCACTATTGCTCGGCTCGTCCCCTCTGCCGGGCAGCCCGACCCTGATTTTAATCCGCGCAAACACCTTCTCTCCAGCTGCTCGCAACGTCGCGGAGAGTTCGGCTTCGGTGTAGCGAATCCGTGTACACCAAGCCGCAGAGTCGACCAATACGACCAAGTCATCTCCCTTGTAACTGGCGGCTACCACATGATTTTTTTCCGGATCGGCCAGCGCGTTGCGCACTCGTTGCGTCAAATCGAGCGACGCCTTCGCACGCGCTTCCAGCGCTGCAATGTTAGGCCCCAAGCTGTCCGCAAGCGATTTAAAAGGATTCGACATAAGTTTCATCATGCCTTGTTTTGAGTGTCGGGCGCTTGTTATGCCTGGACGATTTCTGCATAGTCGTCAGTAATTTAACAATGCTGTTAAAGGGCACGAGCGCCGCAAGGCGAAATTCAAAGCCACCGGTCTAAAGGCTCACGGGAGCACGATAGCGGGATCGACATGGCACTGAAAGACGGACGTTTCTCGATCTTCTGCGCGATGCGGTGCGGCTGCATAGCTGCGACGTCAATGGTCATTTGCTTGCGCGAGACACATTCTTCGTGAACGTCATTGTCATTTCCAAACGAATGGGCCACGTCCGCGAATTTGAATTAGCGGGTCGCTGGGGATTGTTGTTGCTCGCGTTCGTCGCTTGCACTGTTCTGGGCGGCGTGTTTTTCGCCGGCATGCGGCTGGGTGGTGGTGTGCTCATTGGGCCCGCCGCGCAAGTACTGGAGTGGTCCGGCCAACTGCAGAAGCAACGCGCAGAAGTGAGTGATGCGAAGCGGTTACTTCAAGAAAAGCTAGACGCGCTGGCCACCCGTATCGGCCAGATGAACGCCCACGTGATTCGTCTGGACGCGCTCGGCCGTCGGCTGACCGAAATGGCCAAGCTCAACAAAGGCGAATTCAATTTCGATCGCCCTCCCGCGCAAGGGGGACCTGAAGCGGCTGTAGAGGGAGCGCTGGTGGCGGCGCCGGATCTGACTTCGATGCTGGACGATCTGTCCGCGCAGATTCAGGACCGAGAACACCAACTCAGCGTGCTGGAGAGCATGATTTCCACCCGCAATCTGAATCTGCAGTTGACCCCGACCGGTAAGCCGGTCGCTGAGGGCTATATATCTTCTTATTTCGGCACCCGCGCGGATCCTTTCAACGGACACGCAGCGTTTCACGAAGGCCTGGATTTCGCGGGCGTGGAGGGCTCGCAGATCGTTGCCGTGGCTTCTGGGGTGGTGACTTGGTCCAAGGAACGCGTCGGTTACGGGCTGACGGTCGAGATCAATCATAGCAACGGCTACGTGACCCGCTATGGTCACTGCGAGAAGAGCCTGGTATCCGTTGGCGATACGGTGCAAAAGGGACAGCCGATCGCCTTGATCGGGTCGACTGGCCGCTCTACCGGTCCCCACGTGCATTTTGAAGTCCTCAAGGGCGGCCGGGCAGTCAATCCGATCTCATTTGTGGGTGGCGGCTAGTCATAGATGACGGTGGCTAGGGATTGACCGGGGTAATGAACCCGCGGCTCTTCTGTTTTTGCTCGCCTCTGACCCACAGTCTGTTGCCAGCAGCTCTTTCTTCTTGCCGCTCCGCCCCCATGTCGGGCCTCCACGCGTCGGCGTGTACAATACGCCGCTCTTTTTCCGGTCCCATACCCGACGGAGTTCGTAGTGGCGAATTGGATTACCCGAATGTTCGGCAGCCGCAACCAGCGCGTCGTCGCCGGCTATGCGAAGAATGTCAGCCGCATCAATGAGCTCGAAGCGGGCCTGCAGGCGCTTTCAGATGACGAATTGCGCGGCAAAACCACGCAGTTTCGCGAGCGGCTGGGTCAAGGCGCTGCGCTGAATTCGCTGCTGCCGGAGGCATTCGCTGCGGTACGCGAGGCAGCGCGCCGCTCCTTGGGGTTGCGGCATTTTGACGTGCAGCTGATCGGGGGCATGACGCTCAATGAGGGCAAGATTGCCGAGATGCGCACCGGCGAAGGCAAAACCCTGGTGGCCACCTTGGCAGCTTACTTGAACGCTCTTCCCGCCAAGGGCGTCCACGTGGTCACCGTCAATGAATACCTTGCTCAGCGCGACGCCGATTGGATGGCGCCGGTCTACCGTTTTCTGGGACTGACGGTGGGCGTCATCAAAAGCGGCCAGACCTCGGACGAGAAACGCGAGGCCTACGGTGCGGACATCACCTACGGCACCAACAACGAGTATGGATTCGATTACCTGCGCGACAATTTGGCCTTCCGACTGGAAGAACGCGCACAGCGTTCTTTGGCCTATGCGATCGTCGATGAAGTCGACTCCATTCTGATCGACGAGGCTCGCACTCCACTTATTATTTCCGGCCCGGCTGAAGAGAGCACCGAGCTGTATCTCAAGATCAACCAGCTGGTCCCACGCTTGCGACGGCAGGAAGCCGAAGAGGGCGACGGCGATTACTGGGCGGATGAGAAATCCCGTCAAGTGCATCTGTCGGACAACGGACATGAACGTGCGGAAGAATTGTTCACCGAGGCCGGATTGTTGCAGTCCGACCAGAGCCTCTATGACGCTTCCAATATCCGCCTGATGCATCACTTGAATGCGGCATTGCGGGCGCACGCGCTGTATCAGCGCGATGTCGAATACATCGTGCGTAACGGTGAAGTGATCATCGTCGATGAGTTCACCGGCCGCACCATGCCGGGCCGGCGCTGGTCCGACGGGCTGCATCAAGCGGTCGAAGCAAAGGAAGGTGTGCGGGTTCGGGAAGAAAACCAAACTGTCGCATCGATTACTTTCCAGAATTACTTTCGTATGTATTCGAAGCTGGCCGGAATGACGGGCACCGCGGATACCGAAGCTTTCGAATTCCAGCAAATCTATGGGCTTGAGGTCGTAGTGATTCCGACGCATCGGCCCATGGTGCGTAAAGACCACGCCGATTTCGTCTATCTCACGCAGCAAGACAAGTTCGCGGCGATCATCGAAGACATTCGCGATTGCACGGCTCGCAAGCAGCCGGTCCTGGTCGGCACCACTTCGATCGAGACTTCCGAATTCCTCGCCGAGCTGTTGACCAAGGAGCGTATCGCCCACGAAGTCCTCAATGCCAAGCAGCACGAACGCGAGGCGGTGATCGTAGCGCAAGCCGGCCGTCCCGGCGCCGTAACCATCGCCACTAATATGGCGGGACGCGGAACGGACATTGTGCTGGGCGGCAATCTCGATGCGGAGTTGGCGCATATGGATCCACCGCCGGATCCCACGACACGCCCCCAGTTCAAGGCCGAATGGCAGAAGCGCCACGACGAAGTGCTGTCCGCGGGCGGCTTGCATATCATCGGCACCGAACGACACGAATCACGGCGTATCGACAATCAGTTACGCGGCCGTTCGGGCCGTCAGGGCGATCCGGGCTCCAGCCGGTTTTATCTATCGCTCGAAGATAATCTGATGCGGATCTTCGGCGACCCACAACGCACTAAGCGTTGGCTGCAAACCGCCGGCATGAAGGAAGGCGAGGTGATCGAAAGCCGCATGCTTTCCAAGCAGATCGAACGCGCGCAGCGCAAAGTGGAGGCGCATAACTTCGACGCCCGCAAGAACCTCCTCGAGTACGACGACGTCGCCAACGATCAGCGCAGAGTGATCTACCAGCAACGCACTGAGCTCATGGCAGCGGAGGACGTCGCCGATGCTGTGGCGGGCATCCGCCGAGAAGTCGTGAATAGCGTGGTCGATCGCTTCGTTCCGCCGAAGAGCGTGGAAGAGATGTGGGATATCCCGCGGCTCACTGAGACCATAGCTCGCGATTTTGCGGTGAACCTCGATATCAAAGGATGGCTCGAGGCAAATCCGGAGCTAAACGAAGAAACCCTGCACCGGCGGATCGCTGAGGAGCTCGACAAAGCTTACGAACAGAAGGTTCAGTCTGTGGGTGAACCCGTGATGCGGCATCTGGAAAAGGCCATCATGCTGCAGCAGGTGGATCTACACTGGCGCGAGCATCTCGCGGCAATGGACTATTTGCGGCAAGGCATCCATTTGCGCAGCTACGCACAGAAAAATCCCAAGCAGGAATACAAGCGCGAAGCTTTCGAGCTGTTCAGTGCCATGCTGGAACGGGTGAAGCAGGATACGATTTCGCTGCTGGCTCGCTTGCAGGTCAGGAGCCAAGCGGAAATCGATGCGGAGGAAGAGGAACGCCAGCGGCGCCTCGCGCGCGCGATGCAGTTCCAGCATGCCACGCCCGAAAGTCTAGCGCCGCCGTTGGAAGCGGTACAGCCCGGCGACTCCATGCCGCTGTCGATCGATGACGGCGACTCGGTGACGCCGTTCGTACGAGAAGGACGCAAGGTCGGCCGTAATGAACCTTGTCCTTGCGGTTCAGGCAAGAAGTACAAGCACTGTCACGGTGTGCTGGCGAAGGAAGGATAGAAAGAAAAACTACGGACCGCCACAGCCAGAATGAATAGCGACAAGGTAGGTCTGATCGTTGGGCCATTCGGCGCCGGAGCAAAGGACTTAATTACCTCCGACGTTGAGGCGGCGCGGTCCGATTCTCGCGCTTCGCGCAGCCTTCCTTCTCTCATCCACGTTGTAGCCGGCGCGCTATTCGACACGCAGGGCCGCGTGCTGATCGCTCAAAGGCCGGCCGGAAAGCACATGGCGGGGAGTTGGGAATTCCCCGGTGGGAAGCTCAACGCGGGCGAAGAACGCTTGGCAGGATTGAAGCGCGAGCTGTCGGAGGAACTAGGCATCGCGGTTCTAGAAGCGGCCCCAGTCATTGCCTACGAGCATAGTTATATGGATCGGCACGTGCGACTCGATTTGTGGGCGGTGGCGCGCTTCGAAGGCAAGCCGCAGTCGCTGGAGGGCCAGGCGCTACGCTGGGTCGAAGTTGCTGAACTCGAGGACGCAGGACTGCTCGAGGCCGATCGGCCCATGGTCCGCGCGCTGCTTGCGCTGCGAGGCTGAGCTAATTCTGTTGCTCCGATTCTGAGTCGAGAAGGTCGTCCGACCTCTCATCCGCTGGAATCGATCGTTGCTGCGAAGCCCAGGCGCCCAGATCGATTAACTTGCAACGTTCGCTGCAAAACGGCCGCCAGCGGAAAGCTTCGGTCCACGGGACGGGCCGTTGGCAAGTCGGACAGGACACAACACTCATGACTGCGGCGAAATAGCGACGCGGTTAAGTAGACAGAAACCCAAAATAAAGCTGTTTTCCGCGGCAATCAAGTGCAGGTCGTGAGCATGAACGAGACGTCGGCGCTCGCTTGCACCGGCCGCACCTCCGGATTGGTCCACTGCATGAACCGGATATTGCAGCGGTGCTGGCTGCCGCTGATTTCCGGAAACAATGCCGAAGCGTGCGGCAGGATGATCCGCAATAGCTGGCACGGCGTTTCACGCTCCAACGTCAGCTGGAAAGCGCCACCGGTAGCGACTTCACGGCGCGGACGGGCGGTGGCCCGGGTGAGCCACAGCAATTCGATCACTGCATCGCACAGCGGCCGGATGGAAATGCACCATTCATCGATTGCAGCTGCCCGCAATTCATACGGTTGCTGTAGCCAATGACGATAATCCGGCAAATCAAATTCGCAGGTGCCCCCCGGGATGCTGCTGCGGTGCTTGATCGCGCTCAGGAATTCAGAATCGCGCAATGGCTGCAGAAACAGTGCTCCGGCGCTGTTCAGCTCGGTGCGCAGCCGTGCGAGATTGGCCAGCACGGCATGCAATCTTTCGCTGTCGACCCCCGGCTTCGACTTGAACTCATGCATGGTTGCCATCTGGCGTTCCAGGTCCTTGAGAACGTCACCGCGCACATCGCCGCGCGCAGTAATTGCCAGAATCTCAAGGATCGAAGCGACTGCGGAGCGCGTCGCCCACGAATCGGTGCGTTCCTGATTCGATAACAGCTGCTGATATAGGAATTCGAGCCGCAGAAAAGTACGCATCCGCTCGGTAAGCGGTTGCTCGTATACGGTCGTCGCCGGCGCTGTTTCCACAGCGGGGGGCGGGCTGTGTTCTGACGATTGCATCTCGCTATTCTGCGGCAGGCTTGCGGCGAAGGCTAGAGGAAGCGATGGGCGAACAGCGACGAGCGATGTGGGAAGCAATCAGTGAGGAGCGATAAGTGATGAGTCTGGGTAGATTTTTAGGCCCGTCTTATCGCTCATCGCTCATCGCTTCCGCCGCCGCTAGGTATTTTTCGTGTAGCCGCTGCACTTGCCGGGATAGATCATTCAGCGTCCCTGAATTCACGACAATGTCGTCGGCCGCGGCTAAACGCTGCGCCCGCGTCGCTTGAGCGTCAAGCATAAGTTGCGCTTGCCGCAGATCTATCGAGTCGCGCACCTGGAGGCGCTTGAGTTGGTCGGCTTCTGGGCAATCGACTACCGTGACAGTGTCGAACGTCGACGCCAATCCATTTTCGACCAATAACGGCACCACGGAAATTTGATACGGACCCCCGGCT
>FTEP01000257.1_pt1 | contig 12074 bp, 12 predicted proteins | sample 1640251 | NCBI WGS metagenome assembly FTEP01 (sample SAMEA3914816, study PRJEB12502) | metagenome | biome: forest; material: soil | place: USA | collected 2011-09-16 | depth 0.3 m | reverse complement strand
GGGCGCGGTGATTGTAGTAATACACAGCGGCCCCACCGCCGACGAACACCACAGCCGATACGATTGCGATAATGGCGTTGTTCGATAGCATGCTTACCCCCGTCGATCCCGGCTGAGTACCTTAATCGCAATGCCCCGGTGATACCACCGGGACTAAGGATAGGACTGCGGTGCAGGCGCGAGAGTTCGCATCCCAGTTCGCACCTGGGGCACAGTTGGGATTACTTCCTGATGCGCACCGGCGGCGGAATTTTGTGTTCGGGCAGCATGGTGAACATCAGCAGCGATCGACCGGTCACTGAATAAGTCTTGCCGCTGCGCAAAATGAGCTCCGGTGCAGTATCGCCGTTGGGAGGAATATTGGTATCGACCAGCAACGACCAGCGCACTTTGCCGGATACGCTGGGCAATTTGAATTGCACCACGTCGTGATAGGCATTGAAGATGATGAGCATGGTCGCATCTTGCCCCCGTTGGCGGATGCCGGTCTCCTGGGCTCTGCCGTCGATGAGTAGTCCAAAACATAGCATCTGATCGTCGGTCCACTGCTCCTCCTGCATCTCTTCGCCGGTCGCGTTGATCCAGGTGATTTCCTTGATACCGATGCGCTCGTTGGTGATGCCGGACAGAAACCGGCTGCGACGCAGAATCGGATACTTGCGCCGCAGCCCGGTCAGCAGCTGCACAAACCTTATCAGGTTCTGGCCGGGGGCTTGGATATTCCAATTGACCCAGCTGATCTCGTTATCCTGGCAATAAGCGTTGTTATTGCCTTGTTGAGTGCGGCCGAATTCATCGCCTGCCAACAGCATTGGAGTGCCTTGGGACATCAGCACCGTTGCCAACAGATTGCGCATCTGGCGGTGTCGCAACTCATTCACCGCCGCATCGTCGGTCGGGCCTTCGGCGCCGCAATTCCACGACCGATTGTCCGAGGTCCCGTCCTGATTGTTTTCGCCGTTGGCTTCGTTGTGCTTGTCGTTGTAGCTCACCAGATCGTGAAGCGTGAAGCCATCGTGAGCGGTGACGAAATTGACGCTGGCGTAGGGTTTGCGGCCATATCGATCGAATACGTCCGCCGAGCCGCACAACCGTGGCGCAATGTGAGCGGCGGAAGCCTGTCCTCGCCAATAGTCGCGGGCCGTATTGCGAAACTTGTCGTTCCACTCCGCCCAGCCGGGCGGAAATTCTCCCACTTGATAACCGCCCGGACCGCAATCCCAAGGCTCGGCGATCAATTTGACGGCGCTGAGCACCGGATCTTGCGAACACACCTTCAAAAACCCGCTTTGATTGTCGAAGCCGTTGGGTTCGCGCGCGAGAATGGTCCCCAGATCGAAACGAAAGCCATCGACCCGCATTTCCTGCACCCAGTAGCGCAAGCTGTCGGCGACCATCTGGATGACGCGCGGATGACTTAGATTCACTGTATTGCCGGTGCCGGTGTCGTTGATGTAGTAGCGCTTCTGTTCGGGAATGAGGCGGTAGTACGATGCGTTATCGATGCCTTTGAAACTCAACGTCGCACCGCGTTCGTTGCCCTCTGCCGTGTGGTTGTAGACCACATCGAGAATGACCTCGAGCCCCGCGTCATGGAAACGCGCCACCGTTTCCTTGAACTCCTGCAATGCCTGCTCGCGGTTCGCCACGTAACGCGGATCGATTGCGAAGAACCCGATGGAGTTGTAACCCCAATAATTCGTCAGCCCTTTCTCCAGCAGGTGACTGTCGTTGATGAACGTATGGATCGGCAGCAGCTCAACCGACGTCACCCCGAGCGACCTGATGTATGCAATGACTTCGGGCACCGCAAGACCCGCGAACGTGCCGCGGATATGCTCCGGCACTTTCGGATGCAGCTTGGTGAACCCACGCACATGGGTCTCGTAAAGAATGGTTCGATCCCAGGGCACCAGCGGCTTGAGCGTTTGCTTCCAATCAAAGCCCGGATCGACAACCACCGACTTGGGGACGAAGGGCGCGCTATCGCGTTCGTCGAACGTCAGGTCATCACCTTTGGCCCCGATGGTGTAGCCGAAGCACGCAGGGTCCCATCTCAGTTCACCCACATGTTCGCGTGCGTAAGGATCGAGCAGCAGTTTGTTGGGGTTGAAGCGATGGCCCTGTTCAGGCTCGTAGGGGCCATGAACTCGGTAGCCGTACACTGTGCCGGGCCCGATTCCGTCCACATAGCCGTGCCAGATTTCGTCGGTGTACTCCGGCAGCTCGATGCGATGTTGCTCTGTTTCTCCTTGAGCGTCGAACAGGCAGAGTTCGACTTTGGTGGCATGGGCGGAAAACAGCGAGAAATTCACGCCCTGGCCATCCCAAAAGGCGCCGCGCGGATGAGGCAGCCCTTCTCTGATCCGCAACGATTTATCGACGGCCACTCGGTGATCCTTGGGTATTACGCGGGAATATGAACTGCCGGCGAAGCCGCAAGGCCGCCAATGCAGAACGATGATGCAACGGGATGCAAGTCAAATGCCGTCGTGCGGTTCTTTCTCACGCTTACGCATGCGATTCGTCGGTGTCGTGGGATTTCTGCTTGCCAGCCATGTGAGGCGCTCGTATAAAGACTTGCCGTCTCAACGTTCTGCTGCAAGTGTTGTTCCGGATCGATCTTGACAGACTTCCCTCGCGAACGTCGCTATGCTCACTTTGCGATGTCGAGAATTCGGTTTGCGGTATTAGCGGTAGCACCGGAGGAATATTGCGATGAGCGCTCTTAAACAGCCGAAAACCCGTCACGCTGCCTTTCAGATTTCCCTGCGCATACGTCATCCCTCGATCGATCCCGCCGAAATCTCCGCGGCCTTGCAACTCGAAGCAGAACACTCCTTTCAAGCCGGCTCCACGTACCGATCCAGTGCAGGGAACGAACGCGTGCGCACAGAAACGTATTGGTTGGCAGCACTGGAAGCCGACGTCTGGAGAAGCGAGACTCTGGCACAAGATATTTCTGACCCGATCCGCTGCGCTGTGGCCACACTGCGCATGGCAGCGGCCAGCCCGCAAATTGCGATGGCGGTAGGCGTGGGCTTTTTACGCCGGCTGAATCACAGCCGCGAATTCCTTAAACGGCTGCGCGATGAAGGCGGCAGCGTGTCCGTTCTGATTCAACTCTCCCCGGAAGCGGGCCCGCTATCGATCGACCCCATGGCCAGCAAGCTGCTAGCGGAATTGGGTGTGATGTTGGAAATAGACTGCGCGAGCTGACCACGCGGTTCCTGCGCGGGCGCGACGATAAGCCGGATCCAAACCGGTAGTTAAAAAGGGGTAATGGGGATGACCGAGCGAAGACAACTCTGCCACTGGTGGAATGCGCTACTCGCGGCGAGTGCGCTGCTGACAGCCGGGACGGCGAGCGCGCATCATTCGTTTGCAATGTACGACAACGATCACCAGGTGAAAATAACGGGCACGGTTGCGCAGTTTCAGTGGACCAACCCGCACGTCTACATCGAGCTCGAGGTCGCCGGCCCCGACGGCGCCGTAAAACACTGGACCATCGAATGCGCCAATCCCGGCATCCTCAATCGCGCGGGTTGGAAGTTCAACATGATCAAGCCCGCCGATAAGCTGACGGTGATCGTCGCTCCTTTGCACACCGGCGAACCGGGCGCGCTGCTGAAGGAAGTCACGCTGCCCGACGGCCGAGTGTTTGGAAACGGCGGACCGGCCGGCAAAGCGCTGATTCATTGAAATGGCAATGGCCGCGGCGATTGCGAATCGAAGGCTAAAATGACTTCTCAAAAATTCATTGCGCGTGTGCGCAGTCGTCAAATCGCATTGTGCTTGGGATGCCTGATGCTGCTGCCAACGGTCAATGCGCAAGACGATCCACCCAAGAAGCCCGCCAAATTCAATCCGCGTGCGCTCGATGGTTCATGGAACCGCTATCCGGATTTGAGCGATCGCGTCGACAGCACCGTTCAGGCGCGACCGCCGGATATTCCACCGCCGCCGCTCAAACCCGAACACCTTGCAGCATGGCAAGCGCGCCAGAAAAAAGTTGCCGAAGCCAACGCGCGCGGCGAACCGCCGGTCACGGGCTACGTCAAATGTCTGCCGGACGGAATGCCGGCAACGATGGCGGCCATGTTTCCGCTGGAAGTGCTGCAAAGCCCGGGCCGCGTGACGATCATCGAAGAGGCGTACAACCAGGTACGCAGAATTTATCTGGATCAACCACAGATTCCGCTCGAGGATGCCGAACCGGGCTTCTGGGGCCATTCGGTCGGACATTGGCAAGGCGATACCTTGCTCGTGGACACGGTGGGCATCAAGGAGAACGTCCGCTTCCGCGATGTGCCGCATTCGGATCAGATGCGTATTACCGAGCGCATCAAGATGTTGTCGGCCGATTTTTTCGAGGATCGGATCACGATCACCGATCCGGTTTATTTAACCGAGCCGTGGAGCTGGGTCTGGGAGTACCACCGCAAACCCGGCTACAAAATTTACGAATACGTTTGCGAAGACAATCGCGAATACGCCGATCCCGACACCGGCGCGCAGCGCTTGAAGATCAAATCAACCCCCGACGGCAGGTGATCCTGATCGGCAAAGCGACCGCAACCGAGAAGCTGCGATCGTTTGGGTTAGAGCATCCGATCTATCGGCCTTCAGGCCAACCCGAGGTTTTGCTTTCGACCGGTATGTAATCCATGGCGGCATAGATGCCGCGGATCTTGCCTTGCTCAACCCGAAAAACTTCCGTGAGGTACAACGCTCTCGCAGGTTGGCCTCGGGGATCTTTGGCGCCGGGCGCAGGCGAGAAAATGACCGTGCCCCAACCGATGCCCGCCTCTTCGTCGGCGAAGTAATGACGATTGATCACGCCACCGCCGCCGCCCGCGCGGGCGCTCAGGCGCTCGAAACCGCTGGTGCATTGTCGATTCGGCGAGTAAGGCTCGGTGATGCCGTTGCCTGGCTTGGGGGCGGGCGCGCCAGCGGCATCTGGTGCGGGGGGCGGTACTGCGCCAGCCTGGAGTTCGGCCTCGGTCAGAGGCGTCCCGTCAAAATGGCCTACCATCCATGAGCCGTTTTCGACGCGGTAACATCCTGGATACGCCAGCACTATGCTGCCGTCACCCTGCTGAATCCCACTGAAGTAACTATCTGCTGCAGCAATCAAGCCCTCCCGCGGCGTACGCTTGTCAGGACTGACCGGCTGTAGCAATGGAGCATACTTGATCAATCCTTCCGGATTGTGCAGCGCCATCCCCTTGCGGCCCAGAATCCATTCCGCTTCCGTCACCTTCCGATCCACGACCCGGAGCCGCAACGCGACCACCGCGGGCGGTCCTTCGACTTCCTGAACCAGTCCGAAATAGCCGGCCTGCCCACTCACCGGATCGACGTACCGCCGCTGCACCTCGCCAAGCGCCGTCACTGATTTCCACGTGCCCTCACCTACTTTGACTTCACGTGCGTTTTCAGTCGAACGAAAATCTTTGGCCAGGGACGCCTTCGATGCATCGTGCTTGATTACGGCAGCAAGATATTGATTCAAAGTCTTCGTCAGGCATTGCCGATCACAATCGCTTGCCACCGCGACATTCGACAACAGCACTGCACCGACACACAGTCCCAACACGGCAGACAATTCGCGGAGCTGCATATATTCCCCCAGGTCCTTTGTTATTGCGCAGGCCCACTCTAAGCCGGCGGGGTACGTCGCGTCTACGCCCTCGCCGACTCGCCGGGGTCGGAGCTTTGTGAGTACGAACTGTGCGGTTTCGCACTCGCCCTGTGTCACCGCGTCACGAGAATCGGTGGACTCAATGGAAATACGGTGGCCGATACCACGTCAACAGCCGCCCGCAGACGAGTACGCCTACCCACGAGAACAGCGAGATGCCGGTGATGATTTTGGCGCGGGTTGATGCGTCCGCATCCGCGGGAAGCAGCCGCACCTCGCGAAACGTGGTGCTGTAGAAGACGGCGATGTTGAGTGCGGCGAGTGCCATGAATATCAGCTTGAAATGAAACGCGGAGTTGTACGCGTATTGCTCGGGATATCCGGAAAAGAACGTCACGCCGGTCAGTAAATTGATCAAGAAACCCGCGACACCCCAGGGCACGAGGCGATGCAGCGCAGCGGGCGCGATGCCCTTCGCCATGCCAAGCACCCGCAGATCGAACAATCCGACCGTGCCGAGCAACAGTGAAAGGCCGATGTAGTGAAGGATTTCGAACGTGGCCCATACCCAGGTGCGATGCAGGACAAAATACGAAAGCTCCGTGCCGCGTATCCATACTTCCCAAGGCTGCATGTGCATCACGCGTTCTCCTGGCGTCAGGTGCGGTCGCTGAAATCGACCATCAACCGGGTGTAGGTGTATTCCAGGAGCCGGCCTGAGCTGATGGAACAGATCCACAGCAACAGTGAAAGCGCGGCAAGCCGCCGTGCTTTCATCGACACAGGCGCCTGATCGACGAGCGGTTCGAGCAATACGCTGCGGCGAATGATCAGCAGCACCCAAACCGACAAGCCTATGCAAGTCAGCTTCACGTAGAACAGAGGATTGGTGAGCGCCTTGGTGGGATAGGCGATCAGAAGCAGGATGCCCGAGATCACATTCATCACCAGGCCAATCCATATCACGGGAAAAAACTTATCCATTCGCGCGAGCGGAATACGGCGTGCAAAGCCGAGTATGCGAAAGTCGATGGCTGCGCTGGTACCTACGAGCAAGCCCATCCCCAAGGTGTGAAACGTAATGATCATGGGGAACGCAAACATCGAATCGCTCTGGCCGATCCAAGTGCTGAGCCACGATTGTTCTATCCAGCGGTAGAAGGGGTCCACGGTCGATGGCTTTTATTTATGGAGTTCCCGGAACTATAGAACGAATGATGACGGAAGACATCCGTCGTCTTCTTCGCTCGGGCACGGGAGCGCCCTTGGGCGATATCGACAGCTATGCTGCGAGCCACTTCAGAAGCTTGTGCTGACGATCCTCTGACCGTCTAGCGCGTACTGATCGCTCGTCCGTCAAAAGAATCCATGCAGCTGAAGGAGGTAAAGCTTGCGATTCTGCAGATCGTTTTGCGGAATTCCATCGTAGCGGCGTACACCCGCGCGCAATTGCAAGAATTGTATCGGCGTGTACTCGTAAATGACGCTCCATCGGGTCTGCTGATCTTCTTTGACCGCGCGATCGGGATCGAAGAGCTCAGCAGTCACTTTCAAATTATGGCCCTGGCGCACGCGCCAATTGCCTTCCAGCAAGCCACTCGCCAATTTACGCTCACCTTCGGGAAAACTGCGGTCCGCGATCAAATCCGCTTCGGCGAGCCATGCGATCGGTCCGGTTTTCAACCCTGCGAGGATCCCATATACGTCCCGATTTCCGACGTCCGCATTATCGATGCTGATTGCAGCACCCAGCCGCCACAACGAGGTTACATAGACTGCTTGCGAGGTGAACTGTTTCCCGTTGTCATTTTCAGGCGCGCCCGCAGTGCCATTGCTGACGGCGAACTGCGCTGACCACGCTGCGGATTCCCATCCGATTTCGATACCTGAATCCGGGGTCGTCATGTTGATGCCGGGCACTTGCCGGGTGAACGCGCTGTCGTCTTCGAGTCTTAATCCGAAAGGCAGGTACATCTGGCCGGCTTTGACATACCACTGATGATTCGCGGTCCAGTAGCGTGCATAAACCTCCATGTTATTTGCAGCGCCCGGTGCCACGCGTTCATCGACATAAATGGACAGTCGTTCTGGAATCGGCGATACGTTGAGATAAATGCGTGCTTCTTCCACGTCGAATTGATTGATGGCTCTTTGATGAGGAACGTCCGTTCGCGACGCGTCGGCGCGCACATCGCCGCCCACGGCTAAAAATTTTGAAACCTCGCCGAGCCACGCTTGATCCCCGCTGTCGATGTGATGAGCGGGAAGCTGCGTCTGCGCGAAGGCATTCCCAAATACATTACGCAGGCCGCCGCCGGTGGGGTTTACGTGGCACTGAATGCATTTGAAACCTTGTTGAACCGCCAAGTAGGGCTCCGCCCGCGCGGCGGTGCTAACCAGACATAGGAACAAAAATAGCGGGAGCGCCCGGCGAGTGCTTTGTTTCATTGCGACGCCTCTAATCCGAACTCGAACACATAATCGCGACCCAACGGCTGCCCATTCATATCGGCTAATGCGCCTCCTCCGCTCAAGCCCCTTATCAGCAATCGGTACTGACCGGAGGCGAGCGCGTTTCGGGGGTTGACCAGGATCACCTGAGAATTGACGGGATTCAGCACTGCAGGCGCGCTGACGTCTTCGAAATCCTCGTCACTCAATCTGCGTTGCAGCTTGACCGTTGTGTCATTGATCAACGACGCATCGAGCTGCGTGTCGAAGCCGATGATGAGTCCGGTATCGCGGACCTGCAGCAGAAAGCCAGCTGCGACGGAGACTGCGGAAGTGTCGATTGCTTGAGCAAAGCGGCGCTCATTTGCCAGCGACTGCGCTACCGGCTTTTGTGCGCCGTCCATGATCCATTGACGAATCACCAGAATGGTCTGCGACGACAGCGGCGGCCCACCAAGCGGCATCTGTGCGCCTACGGCGGCATGACCTTCGAGCTTCTGAATCAGATAGCTGTTGTCCGGGTCGCCAGGCTTGACGCGCTGAACGCTCGGAACCTCGACGCTGGGAATTCCGACCAACAGGTTGTAACTATTGGCCGCATCCAAACGCAGCCCTTGCGGAGCGCTGGCACCCACATGGCAAGCCGTGCAGATCGGCGTAAAAATAGTGTCTTGAATGGATTGCAGAGTTGCAGTCAGCGCACCGCTGCCGCCGCTCGACGAGTCGATCGGCCGCCCGCTTTGATCCAAACCTTCACCATTGCCAGCACATGAAGAGCAAGCAAGCAGGACAAGAGCCGGAATTAATTGTCGTAAGGAACGCATTCGACCGCCGTTCGAAATTCTTTGCCACGAATTCCACGGTCGGTAGGTGCCGCAGCACTCCCGCAAGGTTCAAGCTCAGCAGGAAAGATTCAGGTGCGTGTCTATGAACCGCTTGCACATCCAAGAACGAACGCCAGGGTGAGCGCGCCTGCGACCGGGCGCCATAGAGTTGGCTACTTCTTTCTTTGGCCGATCCCAGAGAAAGAAGAAAAGCCCTGCCGACTCGTGCAGCAGGGCTGTGCAGTGCGCCGAGTGTCGTTCACTCCTCGGCGGGTCTGAGTAGCGGTGCCAGTGTGTGCGTCGTGGCGTCTGCCGCGTGGCCGATGAATGGCAGGTCGAATGCCGCTTCAATGGTCTTCAGCAGCGAGAAGTGCGAGTAAAAGCGGTTATCAGTGACGCCGGTAACGCCGTAGTTGGTCGCGGCTATGAACACGACCTTGTCGTTAAAGTTCTTGGGGTCATAGCACTTGGCGGCAGGCAGCAGCGAATTTGGAGCCGTACCGACGCCATTGTCGGGCGCGTAGTCCGGGCACGTTGATGGGCCATTGCCCTCGTTGAACACGATAAATATCGCATTACGGCCATGCTTCCATACGGGGCTGCCCGTGATCGCGTTGAACAGCCAGAACGCTTCGTCGTCGCCGCGTTTGATGTCATTGTCGTCGGTGTTTCCCAGGGCGCTTCCGCAGGGTGCGAGCGGATTGCTTAGGCCATGCATGTCCCGGCACTGGTCCGGAACGATGTATGACAGCGCCGGCACGTGATTGCTGCCGAGGTCACTGAACAGCTGATCGATCGGCACCTGCTTGGCGAATTGCGCCGGATCGTCCTGCACCTCAGCGACATACGGAAATGGATTGTGCTTGACCGCGTAGAGCTTGCCGGTGTTGTTGTCGCCGGGCCAGTTGGCAACGTGCGTTCCCGTCACGGGCAGATTCTGCAGATAAGCACGCCAATCCTTGCCTGCATTTACGAGCTGCCCCGCAAGCGACGGCAGCTCGACGCGCCAACGATGTGGAGAAGGATTGGCAGGCGGCGGCAAATCAGTACTGACGGATGCAGAGTCGTCGTCGCTGATGCCGACAATGCTCCCGGGCGGATACTTGTGATTCGCGGCGGTGTTACCGATGACGTCGGTGCCGATCCAATCGCCGGTGATCATGGCGATGTAGTTGGGAAGGCTGGGATGCCAGACGCCGTTGTAGTTCGACGCAACGTTGAATTTCTTTGCCAGCGCTTGCAGATGCGGCGCCTGCGGATTATCGAGAATGCCCGGCGAGCCGAAGCTCGTGAAGCTGTTGTGGTTCTCGAGCACGATCACAAATACGTGGTCCAGGTCCGGCACACGTTCGCGAGACTCGCCGGGTTCGGCATGGACCAGCGCTGGGCCAACGCCTAGAGCCGTAACCGCCGACAAAGCGAGCAGATAGTTCTTCATGGGGGGACACTCCTGCGGTGAGGTAAGCGATGATTCAGGAGGCGCTTGTACGGGCACTCCTCGTCCGTTCTTGCCGAGCAGCATCGCCGGACAAGGCAGCAGTGTGTGCTGCCGATGTGACGGAAATTTGGGAGTGATATTTCAATCCAATGAAATTAACTGACCCTCACCAAGGGAATTTTACCGACATCCCGCACGACGATTGTCGCGGAACAATTTCATTTAGTCGGCGGTTGGGCCACCATGAGCTTATTCGACATACTTGGTGGCGGGACTCGGCGTGGCGGAGGCATCTCCCCAATGACGTTGGCACTTCTGGGCATGCTCGCCTATCACACCGTTAAAGGAAAAGGCCGGCTCGCCGACATGCTCGGAACAGGCATTCTCGGAACCGGACAGGGTGCGGCGGGAACGGCAGGCGGGGGTCTGGGCAGTATGCTTGGCGGAGTATTGGGCGGCGGCGCGCTCAGTGGTGGTCTCAAGGACCTCCTGGATCGCTTCCGGCAATCCGGTCAAGAAGATAAGGCGCAAAGTTGGGTGGCGGCCGGCCCGAACACTCCCATCGCCCCGAACGAATTGGAGCAGGCCCTCGGCCAGGATCGAGTGCAATGGCTCGTTGAACAAACAGGAATGAGCAAGGAACAGCTATGGCTGGCCTCAGCACCACGCTGCCCGAAGCCATCGACAAGCTCACTCCTAACGGCCGCGTGCCCACCGAAGGGGAAATCGCCCAACACGTCACCACCTGACCGACAACTTCTGAACGAGTCGGTGTCGCATCCAAGGCTGGAGACAGCTTTGCTGGATGCCGCCGCGCTGCTGTGCATTAAGTGAGACAGATAAAGGGCGAGCTGGAAGCTTGCCCTTTTCTTTTGTGCGCCGGCGGACGCACTCACGCGCGCGCCAAATCGACACGTAGTTTTCCATCAGCGCGATATCGCCCTAAAAACCACGCTTGCCTGTCGAGTGCGTGAAAGCCTTCCGAAAGCTTGGACGTGTAACGTATGCGCACTGGGCAACGCGCGTTGCTGGCAGCCGTTCACAGCGGGTCCGTTGGCATGGGTCAATCTAAATGAGCTCCAAAGAAGAAGAGAGCCGTTCCTCGCCCGCACAACGAGCATCGACTCGTCACATGCAGATCAGAATTGCGCTCGCAACCGTCGGTGGCGTCGTGCTAATCATTCTGCTCGGATGGAGTGTAAAGCTTCTTTTGAATTCGCAGTCGGACACCGAGTCGGCAGCGCACAAAGTTTCGCCGGAAGGCATCCATCTTACGGATGCGCAGCTTGCAAATTTAACGATTCAGCCCGTGTCGCGACTGAGCTTTCGCAGCGAGCGGCGCACCGAAACTACTGCACTTGCCGTTCCTGAGGATGCGGTCGTCTACCACGGCGACACGCCGTGTGTGTGGATCATACAGCAGGGCAATACTGCTGCTCTGCGCGAAATCCGGCCTGGCCGCAGCAAGGATGGGATGGTCGAAGTGCTCGATGGCGTCAACGAAGGCGAACAGTTGATCACTCAAGGCGGTATTTTCATCGACCGCGAGCGCAGCTTGATCAAATAAACGCGCAGTGGGGTCTGGTTCGAACCGCGACCCTACATACTGGCAAGACTAGAAGACGCCGTTCGCATTCTTAGGCGGCTCTGATCCGCGCTGATTGCCGTGCGCAAAATCTTCAAAGTAGTCCCAGTGTTCGGCTACCTTGCCGTC
>FTEP01000209.1_pt1 | contig 12439 bp, 7 predicted proteins | sample 1640251 | NCBI WGS metagenome assembly FTEP01 (sample SAMEA3914816, study PRJEB12502) | metagenome | biome: forest; material: soil | place: USA | collected 2011-09-16 | depth 0.3 m | reverse complement strand
GTCCGGGGGCGGGGCGACACTATCCGCAGCAGCCAGGGTGAATTCGGCGGGGGATTTTCCGATGAGAACCGCAATTGCATGTTCGTACTGCGCTCGCTGTGCCTGCACGTCGATCAATTGTGCCTGCGCACTTTTTAGCTGTGCTTGCGCCTGTACGACATCGGAGCGCATCGCAACGCCGGCCTTGTAGCGGTTGTCGGTCAGCCTCACGGTTTCCTGGTAAGCATCCACCGTGCGCTCGAGCAGGCGTTGCTGCGCGTCGGTGACCAGCAGTGAAAAATAATCGGTCGCAAGCTCCGCTTGCGCGCTCAGGCGTGCGGCTGACAGGTCCGCCGCGCTCGCCTGCGCCGTCGCCACGCTCGCTTCAGTCGAACGACGCAGCCGTCCCCACACGTCCGCTTCCCAGCTGCCGTTGAGTTGTGCAATGTAGCTGTCGCCGATGCCACTGGTCGCGATATTGTTGTTTACGGTGCTCACTCGCTGCACTCCCGAACCCGCATCGCTGCGCGTCGCAGATGCTTGCGCGGAAAGCGTCGGAAAATAAGCAGCGCGCGCTTCGCGAACCAGTGCGCGGGCCTCGCGAAATTGCGCTTCGGCCGCCAGCACGTTCTGATTGGATATATTCACCTGCGACTCGAGTTCGTCGAGCTGCCGATCGCCGAAAATCTTCCACCACGCGCCGCGCGATCGTTCGTCCTGCGGCTCGGCGACTTTCCATTCGCCGGCCTCCTTGAAGGTTTGCGGCACTGGCGCTGCCGGCCGCCGGTAATCGGGACCGACGGCGCATCCGCTTAGCACGCAACATTCGACGAGGAGAAGAATTCGCAGCAAACTCGGCGCCATATCTGTTATCCGTGTTGAGAAGCAGGCAATGCGAGGCGAGTGCGGCGGCGCAACTGCCGGCACCACCAACCGAAGCGATCCAGGTAGAGGTAAACGACCGGGGTCGTATACAGCGTCAGTATCTGACTGAACACCAGACCGCCGACGATAGAGATACCCAGTGGTTGACGCAGCTCCGCACCATCGCCGGTGCCCAGTGCGAGCGGAATCGCGCCGAGCAGTGCCGCCGCGGTGGTCATCATGATCGGCCTGAAACGCAACATGCAGGCCTGCAAAATCGCCGCGCGAGCCGGCAGCTGCTGCGTGCGCTGCGCATGCAACGCAAAGTCGATCATCATGATGGCGTTCTTCTTGACGATGCCGATGAGCAGAATGATGCCGATCAGCGCGATCAGGCTGAACTCGGTCTTGAACAGCATGAGCGCGAGCAATGCGCCCACGCCGGCCGAGGGCAACGTCGACAAAATAGTGATCGGATGCACATAGCTTTCATACAAAATGCCCAGCACGATATACACGGTGACTAACGCAGTCAGGATCAGCCACGGCTGATTCGCGAGCGACTGCTGGAATACTTTTGCCGTGCCTTGGAAGCTGCCGTGTATGGAGGTGGGCACGCCGATCCGTTGCATGGTTTGATCGATGACCGCAGTCGCCTCGCTCAGCGAAGTTTGCGCAGGCAGGTTGAATGAAATGGTGGAAGCGGCGAACTGCCCCTGGTGATTCACCACCAGCGCGGTGGCCGTGGGCTCGTAGTGGCTGAACGTTGAAAACGCAATCGGTTGCTGATTGGGCCCGATGACGTGCAAATCCTTGAGCGTGTCGGGGTTTTGCCAGTACTGCGGCGCGACTTCCATGACGACATGGTATTGATTCAGCGGATTGTAAATGGTGGACACCTGGCGCTGTCCAAAGGCATCGTTCAGCGTTGCGTCCACCTGTTTCAACGTCAGCCCCAGGCGTGCAATGGTGTCACGATCGAAGAGCAACGAAGTTTGCAGCCCTTTGTCCTGCGCATCGGTGTTGACGTCGGCCAGTTGCGGCAATTCGGCCAACGCAAGCTTCAGCCGTTGTCCCCACACGCGTAAATCTTCGAGGTTTTCAGCCTGCAGCGTGTATTGATATTGTGCGTTGCCGCCGCGGCCGCCCACGCGAATGTCCTGTACCGGCTGCAGAAACAACGTCGCGCCCGGCACATGCGAGAGCTTGCCGCGCAGGCGCGCCATGATGCGATCGATCGATAGATGCCGCTGCGACAGAGGCTTCAACGCGACGAACATGCGCCCGCCATTGCGCTGCCCGCCGCCGGTGAAACCGATCACGCTCTCCACCGCCGGATCGGTACGCACGATAGTCATGAACGCGACCAGTTTCTTCTGCATCGCCTGGAAGGAAATATCCTGGTCCGCTTGAATGCCGCCGACCAGCCGGCCGGTATCCTGCTGCGGAAAGAAGCCCTTGGGCACCACGACGAAGAGATAGACGTTCAGGCAGACCACGCACAGCAGCACCAGCATGACCACCACGCCGTGGTTCAAACCCCATAGTAGGCTGCGCCGGTAGCCATCGAGAATCGCGGCATATTGGCTCGCGCCCCATTGGCCAATGCGGCTGGGAGATTTCTCGCGGGACACCCGCAGCAGGCGTGCGCACATCATTGGAGTCGTGGTCAGCGAAACCACCAACGAGATCAACACCGCGATCGACAGCGTGACGGCGAATTCGCGGAACAATCGTCCCACGATGCCGCCCATCAGCAGAATCGGGATGAAGACCGCGACCAGCGACGTGCTCATGGACAGCACCGTAAAGGCGACTTCGCGCGATCCGCGAGCTGCGGCCTGCATCGGCGTCTCGCCCGTTTCGAGGTGGCGCGAGACGTTTTCGAGGACCACCACTGCATCGTCGACCACGAATCCGGTGGCGATCGTCAGCGCCATCAGCGATAGATTGTCGATGCTGTACCTGCACAGGTACATGACCGCAAACGTCCCGATCAACGACACCGGCACGGCCACCGCTGGAATGAGGGTCGCGCGGCCATTGCGCAAAAACAAGAACACCACCAGCACCACCAGCGCCGTCGAAATGACTAGCGTGCGCTCCACCTCGCGCAATGAGGCGCGTATGGTCGGAGAACGATCCATCACCACGCTCAAATCGATACTCGCCGGGATCGATGCGCGCAGGGTGGGCAGCAGCGCCGTCACTCGATCGACGGTGGCGAGAATATTCGCACCCGGTTGTCGGGTGACCATCAGGTTTACCGCACGTTCGCCATTCACGTAGCCCGCGTTGCGCACGTCCTGCACCGAATCCGTGACATCCGCGACATCGGACAGGCGCACCGCAGCGCCATTGCGGTATGCAACGATCAACGGCAGGTATTCGCTTGCGTGCTTGGCTTGATCGTTGGCGTAAATCTGCCAACGCCGAGCGCCGAATTCGATATTGCCCTTGGGTCGATTCACGTTGGTGGAGGTAATGACGGCGCGCACCGCCTCGCCGTCGATCCCGTACTTGCTCAGTGCGGAAGGATTTAGCTCCACCCGCACCGCCGGCAGCGAAGCGCCGCCGACATCGACCTGTCCCACGCCTTGCAATTGCGCCAGCTTCTGCGCCACGATCGTGGAGGCCACATCGTAAACCTGCCCCGCCGACAGCGTTTTCGATGTCATTCCAAGAATGAGGATGGGCGCATCCGCCGGATTCACCTTGCGATAGATCGGATTGCTCGGCATGCCCGTCGGCAGCAGGCTGCGCGCCGCGTTGATCGCCGCCTGCACATCGCGCGCTGCTCCATCGATGTCGCGATTCAATTCGAATTGCAGCACCACGTTGGTCGAACCGAGCGCGCTGGATGAAGTCATCTCGGTAATTCCAGCGATTCGTCCCAAGGCGCGCTCGAGCGGCGTCGCCACGGTAGCGGCCATCGTTTCGGGACTGGCGCCGGGCAGCGAGGCTTGCACGGAGATGGTGGGAAAATCCACCTGCGGCAAGGGCGATACCGGCAGCAGTCCGAACGCCATGGCACCGGCGAGCGCCACGCCCAACGTCAACAGCGTCGTGGCGACCGGTCGGCGAATCGCCAGCGCCGAAAGATTCATGGCTGCGCCGTGGAGCTGGACAGGTCGGTGTATTCATCCGGATCGCTGCGCCAGCGCGCCGCGAGACGATCGAACGCCAGATAAATTACCGGCGTGGTGAACAAGGTCAGTACTTGGCTCACCAGCAGACCGCCGACCATGGTGATGCCCAGCGGATGACGCAGCTCCGCACCCACGCCGGTGCCTAACATCAGTGGCAGCGCCCCCAGCAGCGCGGCCAGGGTCGTCATGAGAATCGGCCGCAAGCGCAACAGGCATGCCTGGTAGATGGCTTCGCGCGGGCTCTTGTGCTCCAGACGTTCGGCATCGAGGGCGAAGTCGATCATCATGATGGCGTTCTTCTTCACGATGCCGATGAGCAGAATGATGCCGACGATGGCGACGATCCCAAGATCGGTGCGCGAGATCAATAACGCCAGCAATGCACCGATGCCCGCGGACGGCAGCGTCGAGAGAATGGTAATGGGATGAATGTAGCTTTCGTAGAGCACGCCGAGCACGATGTACATCGTCACGATGGCGGCAAGAATCAACAGCAAAGTGCTGCTGAGCGATGCTTGAAATGCCAGCGCCGCACCCTGAAAGGCGGTCTGCAGACTGATGGGAACGCCGAGATCGAGTTGCGCCTGCTGGATTACCTTGACCGCCGCGCCCAACGAGCCGCCGGGCGCCAGATTGAAGGAGATGGTCGCGGCAGGGAATTGGCCGAGGTGATTGATCACCAGGGACGCTTGGGCCTCGGAGATCGTGGCGATGGCGTTGAGCGGCACCTGTTCTCCAGCGGCGCTGGTCACGTAAAGACCGGCCAGCGCCTGCGGTCCGGCCTGAAATTGCGGAGCCACTTCCAGCACCACCCGATACTGATTGGATTGCGTGAAAATCGTCGAGATCAGCCGCTGACCGAACGCGTTGTACAGCGCATTGTCGATGGCGGCGGGCGTGACGCCGAGCCGCCCTGCGGTATCGCGATCGATATTGACGTATGCCTGCAAGCCGTGTGCTTGCAGATCGCTCGCGACGTCGGCGAGCTGCGGCAATTGCTGCAAACGTTCCACGATGCGCGGCGTCCACTGGTCCAGTTCATCGGGATTGGCGTCTTGCAACGTGAACTGATACTGCGTGCGGCTGACGCGCGTTTCGATGGTGAGATCCTGCACCGGCTGCAGATACAGCGACGTGCCGTTGACACTGGTCGCGCTGGCGTTGAGCCTGCGAATGATCGACTCGATGTCGCCGCTGCGCTGGTCCTTGGGTTTGAGGTTGATGAGCATCCTGCCGCTATTGAGCGTTACGTTGGTGCCGTCCACGCCGATGAACGAGGACAAGCTGTCCACGGCCGGATCTCTTAGCAGCACTTCGGCCAGCGCTTGCTGGCGCACGGCCATCGCGCTGAAGGAAACCGATTCGGGCGCTTCGGTGATGGCCTGGATCGCACCGGTGTCCTGAATGGGGAAAAATCCCTTCGGCACGGCGATGTACAACAGCACGCTCAATAGAATCGTGCCGACGGCTAGGGCGAGCATCAGCGGCTGCCGGTCGAGCACCCAGGTGAGCATCTCGCCATAGCGTTCGATCACCCGATCGAAGAAGCGGGCGCTCGCCTGCTCGAAGCGGCTTTGCTCGCTTTCACGCACCGGCTTCAACAGCTTGGCGCACATCATGGGAGTGAGCGTGAGCGAGACCACGGCTGAAATCAGGATCGACACCGCCAGGGTGACGGCGAACTCGCGAAACAGCCTGCCGACGACATCGCCCATGAACAGCAGCGGAATCAATACGGCGATCAGGGAAATGGTGAGCGAGATGATGGTAAAGCCGATTTGTTGCGCACCCTTCAGCGCGGCGTCGAGAGGCTTTTCGCCGGCTTCGATGTAGCGGCTGATGTTTTCGATCATCACGATCGCATCGTCGACCACGAAGCCGGTCGCAATCGTGAGCGCCATCAGCGTCAGGTTATTGATGCTGAAGCCGGTCAAATACATCACCCCAAAGGTGCCGATCAGGGAGACCGGCACAGCCACACTGGGAATGAAAGTGGCCCGTGCATTGCGCAGGAAAACAAAAATCACCATCACCACCAACGCCACTGAAATCGCCAATTCGTACTGCACGTCGCGCACCGACGCGCGAATGGTGATGGTGCGGTCGGTGAGCAATTGCACATCCACCGATCCGGGCAAGGTGGCCTTGAGCGTCGGCAGCAGTTGCTTGATGCGCTCGACCACTTGAATGACGTTGGCGCCGGGCTGGCGTTGAATGTTGAGAATGATCGCCGGTGTTTTGTTCGCCCAGGCCGCCAGCCGATTGTTTTCGGCACCCTCGATGACTTGAGCGACATCCTTGAGCCGCACCGGCGCGCCATTGCGGTAGGCAATGATCAGCTGCTGATATTCGTCGGCGGATTTCAGTTGATCGTTGGCATCGATGGTCGATGCCTGCGCGGGACCGTCGAAGCTGCCCTTGGCTTGATTGACATTGCCGTTACCGATCGCGGTGCGCACGTCTTCAAGACCAATGCCTTGAGCTGCGAGAGCGGCGGGATTCAGTTGCACGCGGACCGCGGGCCGTTGCCCGCCGCTGATGCTCACCAGTCCCACGCCGGTGAGCTGGGAGATCTTTTGCGCCAGCCGCGTATCGACCAGATCTTCGAGCTTCGGAAGCTCCAAGGTGGCCGAGGAAATGGCCAGTGTGGCGATGGGCGCATCCGCGGGATTGACCTTGTTGTAGATCGGCGGGGTGGGCAGATCGGTGGGTAGAAAGGTTCCTGCCGCATTGATGGCCGCTTGCACTTCTTGCTCGGCGACATCGAGACTCAACGCGAGCGAGAATTGCAAGGTAATGACCGAGGCGCCGCCCGAACTGGTCGATGACATCTGCTGCAAGCCGGGCACCTGGCCGAATTGGCGCTCCAGCGGAGCGGTGATCGAAGAGGTGACGACATCGGGACTTGCGCCCGGATACAAAGTAACGATTTCAATGGTGGGATAGTCGACCTGGGGCAACGCCGACAGCGACAGCTCGCGATACGCGACGATGCCGGACAGCAAAATCGCCACCATCAGTAGCGAGGTCGCCACCGGACGCAGAATAAAAAGACGCGATGGATTCATGCGCCGCCCGGCGGCCCGGCGTGGTCACGTTTGCGTTTGGAGCCATCGCCCTTGGGATGCTCGCCGCGTTGCGGATTCGAGTTATCGGCGCCCGCGGCTGCTTTGGCTTTGTCATCCGCTGCGATGGGCTGCACCTTCGCTCCCTCGCGCAGCTTGTCCGCGCCATCGATCACCACCGACTCTCCAGGCTGCAATCCGCTGTCGATCGCGGCCTGATCGTCTTGGGTAACGCCCAGCCGCACGGGCCGCATGGCAACGGACTGGTCGGCGCCGACCACATAGACATACGTTCCCTGCTGACCGCGCTGGATGGCGGCGATCGGCACGACGGTGGCATCGTTGAGGCGATCGACCCGCAGTTTGACGTTGACGAATTGGTTGGCGAACAGCGTCGCGTTGTCGTTCGAGAACTGGGCTTTGAGTTTCACGGTGCCGGTGGTGGGATCCACCTGATTATCGAAGGTGGTCAAGGTGCCTACCGCGAGTTGTTTCACGCCTGCCCGATCCCAGGCTTCGGCGGGCAGAGTTTCCCCCGCAAGGAGTTGCCGCGCGAGCTTCGAGAGGTTGTCTTCGGGGATGGCGAAGATCACCGTAATCGGATTCAACTGCGTGATCACCACCAGGCCGTTGGCGTCGGCGGCGTGCACGATGTTGCCTTGATCGACTTGACGCAAGCCCACCCGTCCGCTGATGGGCGCGGCGACGCTGGCGTAAGTGAGTTGCAGCTTGGCATTTTCGATCTGTCCCTGGTCTATCTGCAGCGCGGCCCGGTATTGGCGTACCAACGCTTCCTGGGTATCCACCTGTTGCTTCGAAGCGGAATCCTGTTCCAGCAGTGTTCGATAGCGCTCCAGGTCCACTTCGGCGTTTTTCAACAAGGCTTGATCGCGGGCCAGCTGTCCGTTCGCCTGCGTCAGTTGCACTTGAAACGCACGCGGATCGATCTGCGCGAGCAAGTCGCCTTGCTTGACCAGCTGCCCTTCTTTGAAGAACACGTGCGTCAATTCGCCATCGACGCGGCTATGGACCACCACGGTGCCCAGCGGCGTCACAGTGCCCAACGCATTGATGTAGATATCCAGCGTTTTTTTGTTCGCGGTCGCAACGCTCACCGGCATGGGGCCGTTGCGTGGCCCCCGGCGGTTCGCGCCGGTGGGCGCTTCGGGATCAGCCGCCGAGTGAGGCAGGATTCGCCAGACGATCAAAGCCAGGAGCAACGCGACGATCAGCCCTCCCACCCACAATCCCCAGCGTCTAGTTCGGGGCGGCGCAGTCACATCGGCAGGCAGTGGTTGTTGTTGGAGGTACATAGTGATTGCAGCAGTGGGCAGGTTCTCGGAGTTGGAAGCGCAGGTCTATCATCTACTCTACGCACCCAAGGCAAAATCGTTGTTTAACGGCGCAACAGTGGATTGGTTTACTCCGGGGGAGTTCCTAGGGCTGCGTCAAGAAGCGACAAGGGGCGTCGGCGGTGCCAGCGATGCAACCCCGCGTTGCCGGATGCGTTGATAAAATCATGATCCGTAAGCTGCAAAATGGCCAGTACCGGCGGTATTCGCGCAAGAAAAATCCCGGACCGGAAGGCGTCGCAACCTGGGGACGTTCCCGACACGGGCCGCGGCCGAAAAACACGAACGAGCAGTGCAATTCTTCGACGTGGCGGATAACTGAAACAAAGGTCAACACAGTAGACGCTGCCCGCCGTAGGCCCCCTGCTGCCGCCGCGGCGATTTCCCTTGCGACAATGCGGCGCAGGATGTACAGGATTAGCGCCATACGATGTGGCTGAGGCATGACCTCGATGGATCCAGCGGACTCATCATCGGGCCGGGCGCCGATGGTAGAACTTGAGCAAGTATCAAAGTCCTTCGATGGCGGCAGTACATTTGCAATACGTTCGCTCAATCTGAAAGTGTTGACCGGCGAGTTCGTGGCCATCGTGGGCGGTTCGGGCTCGGGTAAAACCACGGCGCTCAAAACCATCAACCGCTTGCTCGATGCGGATTGCGGTTCGATCCGGGTCGCCGGCGAATCGATCGCTGCCATTCCCGGTCACGTGCTGCGACGTCGTATCGGTTACGTGTTCCAGGGAATCGGTCTATTTCCGCATCTGACGGTGGCGGAGAATATCGGCATCACTGCGCGGCTCCTCGGTTGGGACGACGCTGCCATCGCACAGCGTACTGCCGAACTGCTAAAGCTGGTGGACCTTCCGGCAAGCTATACGACCCGTTTACCCGGATCACTATCCGGTGGCCAGCGTCAACGAGTGGGCGTGGCTCGTGCGTTGGCGGCCCGCCCAAAGATCATGTTGATGGATGAGCCCTTCGGTGCTCTGGATCCGGTGACGCGCGATGTGCTCGGCACCCAGTATCGGCAACTGCACGAACACATGGCGGTGACCACGGTGATGGTTACTCACGACGTGCTGGAGGCCGTCTTGCTCGCCGATCGCATCGTCATGCTGCGCGCGGGAGAGATCGTCGCCGATGGCACCCCGCGCGAATTACTGCATCAGCATACCGACGCCGACGTGCGTGCATTGATGGATATGCCGCGGCGTCAGGCCGCGCGGGTTCGGGATCTGATGGAATGAATGACGCGGTCGCAGCGGCCTGGCGCGTATTGCCGGAATATCTCGGCCAGCATGTCATTCTCAGCGCCTCGGCCTTGGCGCTCGGGATTGCGATCAGCATACCGCTCGCGGTGCTCGCTATCCGCAGCACCCGCTTTCGTTGGCTGGTGCTGGCGATCGCGAGCCTGATTCAGACGATTCCCAGCCTTGCGCTGCTGGCTTTGTTCTATCCACTGTTGATCGCGCTTGCGACGTTGTCGGAGCGTTTCCTGGGCCGCGGATTCTCCGCGCTGGGCTTTCTGCCCTCGCTGCTCGCGCTGACGCTGTATTCCATGCTCCCCATCATCCGCAATAGCGTTGCCGGCATCGTCAATCTCGATCCCGCCCTCATCGAAGCCGCCAACGGAGTTGGGATGACGGCGCGTCAGCGGCTGTTGCGCGTGGAATTGCCACTGGCTGCACCATTGATAATGGCGGGCGTGCGAACGGCCGCAGTATGGGTCATTGGAGCGGCGACCCTTTCCACGCCGGTGGGCCAAACCAGCCTGGGAAATTATATTTTTTCCGGGCTGCAGGTCGAAAATTGGGTATCGGTGCTGTTCGGCTGCATCGCCGCTGCGGCACTCGCTCTGAGCGTCGATCTGCTGCTCGGTTTGATCGAATCCGGCGCCGCGAGGCGCAGCCGCTTGCGAATGCTATTGGGGGGATGCGGGTTGCTTGCGGGGGTGTTGGCCGCCGCCGGGCCGGCAGCGCTATCGGGTCCAACTGCGTACGTGATCGGCGCGAAGAATTTTTCGGAGCAATACATTCTCGCCGAGCTGATGGCGCAGCGCCTCACGCATCGAGGTTTGCCGACGACGCAACGCGCAGACCTGGGGTCGGTCATTGCATTTCGGGCGCTGGCGAACAGCGAAATCGATGCGTACGTGGATTATTCGGGCACGATCTGGGCCAACGTGATGGGCAGGAGCGACACGCCGATCCGGGAAGTGCTGCTCCAGCAAACGAAGCAATGGCTGCGTCGCGAGCATGGGGTGGTGATGCTGGGCTCGCTCGGTTTCGAGAATGCCTATGCGCTCGCAATGCGCCGCGATCGGGCCCAATCTTTGGGCATTGCAACCATTGCGGATCTGGCCGCGCAGTCAGGGCAACTACGCATCGGCGGAGATCTCGAATTTTTTTCGCGGCCTGAGTGGCGAGCGCTGCGCGAGCATTACGGCTTGGCCTTTGCAGAACAGCGACAGTTTCAACCCACTTTCATGTACAAGGCCCTCGTGAGCCGCGAGGTCGATGTGATTTCGGCGTTTTCCAGCGATGGCCGCATTGCCGCGGACGATCTCGTGGTCTTGGCGGACCCAAAGCAAATTATTCTTTCCTATGACGCCATTATATTGATAGCGCCCAAGCGTGCTGCCGATGCGAGCTTGCGCAATGCGCTCGAGCCGTTGATTGGCAAGATTCCCATCGAGCTGATGCGGCAGGCCAATTTCCGAGTGGATCGCGACACCCAGAAGATGAGCGCTGCACAGGTGGCGCTCTGGCTGGCGGAGCAACTTGATCAAGAAGGCTGACGGCTGCCTTCCGTGTCCCGCCCGTGTTCAGCCGCTCGCCCGCTCCACGATGTTGAAGCCCACGTCGACGACACGTGTTTCCGGTTGCACGCCTTGAGAGCGCTGCAGGAGGAAGGTGGCGGCTTGCCGCCCGATATGCGCACCATCGATGTGTACGGTGGTCAGCGCCGGATGCGTGTCGCCGGCAAAATCCATATTTCCGAACCCGATGACGGCCAGGTCATCCGGGATGCGCATATCGCGGCTGTGCGCTTCGGCAATCACGCCGTACGCCATCCAATCCGAGCTGCACACCACTACGTCGGCAGTGCCGCCGGCGTTGAGGAATTGCGCCAGACTCTGACGTCCCTGCGTAAAGGTCGTGGGGACCGGCACGATGATCTGCTGAATGTCCCCCATGCCGGCGTCGTGCATCACGCCTGCAAAGCCGGCGTGCCGGGTTTGCGCTCGCCGCCCGTCCGCCGTCAACACCAGCGGCCTGCGATAACCCTTTTTCAGCACGTATTGGGCAACGCAATGGCCGGCCTTTTCCTGTGAAAATCCCACTACCATGTCGATCGGCTCCGCAGGCAGATCCCAGGTCTCCACGGTGGGAATGCGCGATGCCGTAATCAATCGGCGTGTGGCGGGTGCGGTGACGACGCCGGTTACGACGATGCCGTTGGGGCGCCGGCCCAGCATGGCGCGCAACGTGCGATCCATGTGTTCGTCATGGCTGCCGGTGAGACCCAGCGTGATTTCAAATCCGGCGCGCACCAGTTCGTCGGTCATGATCTGGACCGATTCACCGAACACCGAATGAGCGGCATTGGGAATGAACGCCGCGATCAATTTGCTGCGATTGGACGCAAGGCCGCCAGCGAGCAGGTTGGGCACGTAGCCGAGCGAATCGATGGCGACGCGCACCCGGGCCGCGGTATTCGCCGATACGATGTGCGGGCTGTTGAGCACGCGCGAAATCGTTGCGCGCGATACCCCGGCCATTTTTGCGACCTGGTCCAATGTCGGCCATTCGGACCCGGCGCCCGCCGCCGTCTCGTCAAATTGCTCACTCATGGAGTCCTCGCGACAAAAATGTCATGACGGATGGTACGCCGGTCGAACAAGGCTGTGCATCTGGGACAGTGCGGGTGAAGCGAAGGGCGGTAAGGGCGAGGAGACCGCATCGATTTGGCGCCTCGATGCATTGCGCAGCGCGTTTTGGATGAGGCGCGAATCCAACAGTTGTGAGCG
>FTEP01000386.1_pt1 | contig 12621 bp, 10 predicted proteins | sample 1640251 | NCBI WGS metagenome assembly FTEP01 (sample SAMEA3914816, study PRJEB12502) | metagenome | biome: forest; material: soil | place: USA | collected 2011-09-16 | depth 0.3 m | reverse complement strand
GCCGATACCGCGCCTTTTCCGACGCGCACCACCACCGGGGCCGGGCCCGCGAGGTCGATGACGGTCGTTGGTTCCAACCCGCAGTTGCCGCCGTCGATCACCGCGTCGACCATATGAAACAGCCGCTCCTGAATCTCGGTGGCATCGGTGAGGGGCATCTCGTCCCCCGGCATCAGCAGCGTCGAGCTCATGAGGGGTTCGTTCAACGAGCTGAGAATAGCCAGGGGCACCGGGTGGTCCGGCACGCGGATGCCGATGGTGCGCCGCTTGGGATTTTGCAAGCGCTTGGGAGTTTCGCGCGTCGCCTCCAGCAGAAATGTATACGCGCCCGGAGTAAAGGCGCGCAGCAGTCGATATTGCTGATTATTGACTCGTGCGTAATGCGCGATCTCCGAAAGATCCCGGCATACCAAGGTGAAGTGGTGGTGTTTATCGGTCTCCCGGATGCGTTGAATGCGCTCCATCGCGGCCTTATCGCCGATGTGGCATCCGAGGGCGTAGCAGGAGTCCGTGGGATACACGACGACACCGCCCGCACGGATGATCTCCACAGCCTGCTCAATCAGGCGCGGCTGAGGATTGCGGGGATGAATTTCCAAAAGGCGGCTCGGCATAACTTTGAAACGTGTGGTGAATGATGCGATTCCAAGGATGGGGGCAAAAGCTGCGGTTTGAAGCGGATTCGTTGGCGAGCGGCCGATAAGCTCCAGCGGCCCCGGTGGAGTTTTGATTCAGGGGCACTGAATTAGGTCGAAGAGCGACTTTTCAGTATCATACGCGGCCTTTTCCCCCACCCGAGCGCTCGGCCGCCATCCAGTCATGCAGCTGCTGTTCGACTTCCTGCCCATCATCGCGTTTTTTGTCGCGTACAAGTTCACGGACATTTTTGTCGCGACCCTGGTGATCATCGTCGCAGTAGTGCTGCAGACGGCCTATCAGTGGCTGCGGCACCGCAAAGTCAATCCCATGACGCTGGTGTCCGGCGGACTGGTTTTGGTGTTCGGGTCGCTGACGTTGATTCTGCATGACGAAATGTTCATCAAATGGAAAGTCACTGTGGTGTATTGGTTGTTTGCCGTGGCTTTTCTTCTGAGCAAATTGATCGGCAAGGAACCGTTGATCCAGCGGGCGTTGGGACCGAGCCTGCAACTGCCGCAACGGCTCTGGTCACAATTGAACATTGCCTACGTGATATTTTTCGCCTTCCTCGGCGCGCTGAATCTTTATGTGACCTACCACTACGATACGAACACCTGGGCGAAATTCAAGCTGTTCGGGTTGTTCGGACTGATGCTGGTGTTCGTGATCGCGCAGAGCCTGTGGCTGTCGGCAAAAGTGCCGGACACACCGCCACAAACGCCCGAAGCAAAATAGGCCGCACGGAATGCTTTACGCAATTATTTGCAGCGACGCCCCGGACAGCCTGCCGTTGCGGCGGCCGGCACGGCCCGCACATCTGGCGCGCGTGGAAGCTCTGCGCGACGCAGGTCGCCTGGTAATCGCAGGACCGCATCCGGCGGTCGATGCGCCGGAAGCGGGGGAAAGCGGCTTTACCGGCAGCTTGATAATCGCGGAATTCGATTCGCTATCCGATGCGCAAGCCTGGATCGCGGCCGATCCGTATGTGAGCAGCGGCGTATTTGCCCAGGTGAGCGTGAAGCCGTTTATCCAGGTGCTGCCGTGAACAGCTCGCGACTGGATCGCATGCGCACCCTGCTCACTGAAACACTGGCGCCGGCCGCACTGGAGTTGACGGACGACAGTCATCTTCATGCCGGGCACGCGGGAGCACGCGATGGCCGCGGGCATTTCAGTGTGCGCATCGTTGCGCCAAGCTTTGAAGGCTTGCGGCTCATTGCGCGCCATCAACTCGTCTATCGCGCATTGGACGACATGATGCAAACCGACATTCATGCGCTGAGCATCACTGCGCTGACCCCGGACGAAGCCAATCGCTTTGCCGCCTCCCTGTCCTGATTGGATTCCCAATTCCCATGTCCTCGAGGAACTCATGAAACATCATCAATACGTCATGGCGCTGGCCGCCACTCTTCTGGCGCTGACCGCCTGCGGCAAGGCGGGAACGCCGGCCGGCGCCGCCGACAAAGGCAACGCCGAGCCGACGGTGGCGACGGTAAACGGTAAGCCCGTCAGCGCCGCTGCCTTTGATTTGTACGCAAGCTCGGTCGCACGCAAACCGGTCGCGGAACTGACCGGGGAACAGAAGAGCCAATTGCTCGACCAGTACATCGGCATGGTCCTCGCCGCCGATGCCGCCGAGAAGGCCGGCCTGGAAAAGAACAAGGACGTCACTGTGCAGCTCAATTTGACCCGGCTCAATCTGCTTGCCGACGCTGAGTTCAAGAAATACCTCGATGAACATCCGATTGCCGATCCGGAAATCAAAGCCGAATACGATGTGCAGGTCGCCAACCTGCCGCGCGAATATCACGCGCGCCACATTCTGGTTGAAAACAAGGTGATTGCCGATTCGGTGATCCGGGAGCTCAAAAAGGGCGCTGACTTCGCCAAGCTGGCCAAAGACGAATCCAAGGATCCTTCGTCGAAGAATGGCGGCGACCTGGGCTGGTTTACTCCCGACACCATGGTGAAGCCATTTGCGGATGCGCTGGTGACGCTGGAGAAAGGCAAGTACACGGAAGAACCGGTGCAGTCGCAGTTCGGCTGGCACGTCATTCTTCTGGAAGACACTCGGACCCCGACGCCGCCCGAATTCGATCAGGTGAAGGACCGCGTCAAGCAGATGGTGCAGCGTAAGAAGCTACAAACCTTCCTCGATGAGCTGCGCAAGCCAGCGAAGATCGAGAAGAAGAGCTGAAGCTGAGCGCCCCGTCCTTACCCGGACGGGGTTTTTCACGTTCGTTCGCAGCGCAGATCATTAGACAGAATTTACGGGATGAACAGGATTTCGGTCGGGCAGGATTTTTAATCCCGTTAATCCTGTTAATCCCGTCAATATCTTCTGATCAGAACAGACAATGGACAGGATTAACGGGATGAACAGGATTGAAATCAGTCCTCGTCGTCGGACCAGTTTTTATCCTGTTAATCCTGTTAATCCCGTCAACTCTTCTGATCAGAACAGACACGGACAGGCTTCAGCCACGCGCTCGATTTTTTCATCCTGTTAATCCTGTCATTCTTCCAGGCGTGATTTGCAGCTATCCCAGCAGCTTCAGCAAAGCCGCTTCATCGATGATCTCGACACCGAGTTCCTGCGCTTTCTGCAGCTTGGATCCGGCTTCTTCTCCCGCCACCACATAGCTGGTTTTCTTGGAAACGCTGCCGCTCACCTTGCCGCCTGCGGCAACGAGACGATCTTTTGCTTCGTCGCGCGTGAGCGTCGGCAACGTGCCGGTGATGACAAAAGTTTTACCGGACAGCGGCCCCTCTTGCCGCGCTCTTTTCAGCGTAATTTTGGGCCAATGAACCCCGGCCTTCACCAGAGCGGCGATGACTTCTCGGTTATGTGCTTGCGCGAAAAATGTGTGCAAGTGCGCGGCAACCACCGGCCCAACGTCGGGCACCTGTTGGATCTCGTCCACCGTCGCGCGTTCCAATGCTTCCACCGAACCAAAATGCTGCGCCAATGCCAGCGCCGTCGATTCGCCGACATCGCGAATACCCAGCGCATAAAGAAATCGCGGTAGCGTCGTACTCTTGCTTCGCTGCAATGCTTTCACCAGATTCGCCGCGGACTTTTCGCCCAAGCGTTCCAACGCCGACAGCGCGTCAGACCCAAGCTCGTACAGGTCGGCCGGCGTGCGCACGATCTCTTGTTCGACCAACTGATCGATGAGCTTGTCGCCAAAACCTTGAATGTCCATTGCGCGACGCGACGCAAAGTGCCGCAGCGATTCCTTGCGTTGCGCCCGGCAAAATAATCCCCCACTGCAACGCGCGACGGCTTCGCTCTCAACGCGCTCTACTGCCGAGCCGCACACCGGACACTTCTTCGGCAAGCGCACTACGCGAGCGTTAGCCGGCCGCTGTTCCGGGACGACCTTCACGATCTCAGGAATGACATCGCCCGCACGCCGCAGCACGACGGTGTCGCCGATGCGCACATCTTTGCGCTGCAATTCATCCATGTTGTGCAGCGTCGCGTTGCTGACCGTTACGCCGCCGACGAAAACGGGCTCGAGCCGAGCGACTGGTGTTAGGGCGCCGGTACGACCCACTTGGAATTCAACGTCGCGAACCCGCGTCGTTGCTTCCTCGGCGGGAAACTTGTGCGCCAGCGCCCAGCGAGGCGCGCGCGCGACGAATCCCAGCTCGCGCTGCAAAGCGAATAGATCCACCTTGTAGACCACGCCGTCGATTTCGTAAGGCAGTGTCGCGCGTTGTTTGCCGATGCGCGCATAGTAGTCCAGACAGCCTTCGACTCCCTGCACGACTTCGACGAGCGGGCAGGTCTTCAGCCCCCACTCGCGCAATGCCGCAAGCATTTCGCTGTGTCGCGTCGGCAATGTCCAGCCGGTGAATTCGCCGATGCCGTAAAAATAAGCATCCAGCGGCCGTTCGGCAGTCAAGCGCGGGTCGAGCTGGCGAAGACTTCCGGCAGCGGCATTGCGCGGATTGACGAACGGCTTCTCGCCTTTTTCCAACGCACGCTGGTTCAACTTCCTAAACCCTGCAAGCGGCATGAATACTTCCCCGCGCACTTCGATGACGGGCGGAGGACTTCCCCGCAACACCAAGGGCACGGCCGGAATCGTCCGCACGTTATGCGTTACGTCTTCACCGTGAACGCCATCGCCACGCGTTGCGGCGAGCGCGAGTGCGCCTCGCTCGTAACGCAAGCTGATGGCCAATCCATCGAGCTTGGGCTCGGCGGTGTAAGCGAGCGTTGCGGCGTATTCGAGCCGTTCGCGCGCACGGCGATCGAAATTAACGACGTCTTCTTCGCTAAAAGCATTTTCTAATGAGAGCATGGGAATCGCATGCACGACTTCCTTGAAGCCGCTGACCGCCGCGGCGCCCACCCGCTGTGTCGGGGAGTCTTTGGAAACGAGCTCGGGATATTGCTGCTCGAGCTTGATCAGCTCCTGCATCAGCCGATCGTACTCGGCGTCGGAAATTTCCGGAGCGTCGAGAACGTGGTAGCGATAGTTATGATGATCGATGCGAGTACGCAAGTCGCGTACACGGGCCTGGGCGGGCGCGGGAACAGCCATCGCGGCAACTGTCAGTGGGGCGCGAGCTGTTCGGGCGCGGGGAACGCGTGCTGAAATCTTACGATCTCTTCGCGCAACGCGGCGAACCTGTGTTCGTTGAGCGGCTGCCCGCGTTCGTCTTGCAACATGCCGCCCAATTCGCGTTCGGCCTCTAGGGCGCACTGTGTCATGCGTGCAAAGGCTTCGACGCCCTCCAAGGGACCCGGCAGCAGCATGAACATCGTGATGCCCGCATAACGCTCCTCGTTCATCGAGCCCAGATCGAAGGTGCCGGGCTCAGTCATGCTTGCCGCGCTAAAAACACTGGCGCCGCCATAGTTGCGATGGAAGATTCCGTACCTGCCGTGTTCCAGCGACTGCGACTCCAACAGCTGCCGCAGCTTCGATCCCTCGTAACGCTGTTGTGCCGGAGCGGCGAGCCGCACAGTCACGATCTTTCGCGAGATGGGCGGCTTAGACCGTACAGCTTCGTCAGTCGAAGGGGTTTTGCGATGTGCGGCGACCGGACCACCGCTTACCGCATGAGCGGCAACCGCGGAAGGCCGCTCGCCCGCGTCATTTACGGCTTCGCTCGTATGGCGCAGCGTGGGCTCTATGCGCGTGCTGCGATAAGCAGGTTCCCCCAACGCTGTATCGATATCACCTAGTCCGGGCTCTACACGTGCGTCGTCAAAATGGGACTCGCGAGGAGCGGGGATATCGATTGCCGCGTTGCCATGGTGCGGTTCAATGTGAGATGCGGGCCGAGCGCGATGATATGAGACCGCAGGCACCGGCTCGACATATAGCGGCTCGTCTTCCAGATCGACAGCTGCCGCCTTACCCGCGAGCCTGTCGATGCCCGCATCGCCCGAGTCTTCGAATGGCGGCGCAGCTGCAAATTCGCTGCTCAAGGTGGGCACCTGGGTGCCGTGGGCAAAGTTACGCGCTTGGTTCGATTCCGGTACGCCGTCGGCCGCCTGTCTTCGGGCGAAACGACCCCACAAATAAATCGCCCCGAGGAGCACGATGCCGCCGATCGCAATAATCCAGCGCAATTCGTTCATCGGTACTACATTGCCGCCATACGCATTGCTTCATCGACATCCACGGCCACCAACCGGGAGACGCCGGGTTCGTTCATCGTGACGCCGATGAGCTGCGATGCCAGCTCCATGGTCGACTTGTTATGGGTGATGAAAATGAACTGCACCCGTTCCGACATATCTTTGACCGTATCGCAAAATCGACCCACGTTGTTGTCATCGAGCGGCGCATCCACTTCGTCCAGTAGACAGAACGGCGCCGGATTCAGTTCAAAAATCGAGAACACCAATGCGACTGCCGTGAGCGCCTTTTCGCCGCCGGAGAGCTGATTGATGGTGCTGTTACGCTTGCCGGGCGGGCGCGCCATGATCGAAACCCCGGCATTGAGCACGTCCTCGCCATCGAGCTCCAGATACGCGTGACCACCGCCGAACAACCGCGGGAAGCGATCCTTCAAGCCGCTGTTCACTTTGTCGAAAGTGTCCTGAAAACGCGAACGGGTTTCGCGATCGATCTTGCGGATCGCAGCATCCAAAATCTCCAAGGCATCGGTCAGATCTTTGAATTGACGATCCAGATACTCCTTGCGCTCGGATTGTTCTTTGAACTCATCGATGGCCGCCAGATTGACCTGCCCCAGCCGTTCGATCTTCTCGGTGATTTCTTTGAGCGTCTGTTCCCAGGCCGGAACGTCGGCTTCCGCGACCAACGACGCCAACACCGTTTCGAGCTCGAAATGCGTGGCTTGGAATTGCTCCAGCAGCGATTCGCGGCGCACCCGCAATTCCTGTGCGGCAAGCTTTACCTCATCGAGAATGCGCCTCGCCTCCTCCACGGCGGCTTCATTCTCCATGCGTTGTTCGTCCAGGCTGCGCATCGCTTGTTCGGCATCCTGCAACGCATCGCGTGCGGCGGAAAGATCCTGTTCCACTGCGACGCGCCGTCCCAATGCAACCTGCAGCGTTTGCTCCATTGCTTCGATCGGGGACTCGCTGTCCTGCAGTTGCCGATGCAATTCCTCGCGGCGCGACTGCAATTGCATGCGTTGAGTGCGCATGCGTTCGAGGCCTGCGAGTACCGATGCGTGGGTGGAGCGTCGGGACTCGGCTTTGATCGCGATATCCTGCGCCGAGGCGCGATCCGCATGAGCTTGCGCACGTGCCCGGCCAAGATTTTGCCGCAGGTCTTCGCGCTGTCTTTCGAGTTGCAGGCGCTGGTCTTCGAACTGCGCCATCTGCTCTAGCCCGGCTTCCAGGGTGCCGCGGGCCAAGGTCAATTCGGAACCGAAGCGTTCGATATCGCGCTCGAATTCTTCTGCATCGTGATGCAGCTGTTGCAGACGCCGTGCAGTCTGTTCGGCTTTGGACTGCAAACTCGTCAGCCGCGCCGTCACGTCGCTGTACGAACGATGCAGGCGATTGACGTCAGCTTGATGCAGATCCCGCGCTTCTTCGACGCCGCTACGACGCGAACGGACTTCCTCGAGCTCAGCCTCGAGTGCCGCGTGCTGTCGCTCTGCAGCCGCGGTATCGAGTCGCAACTGCCGCACTTCCTTTTCGCGGCCGATGACGCCCGCGCGCACATCTTTGTCGCGGCTGACGCGCAGCCAATCCTTGCCGATCCAAATTCCGTCGCGTGTAATCACCGACTCGCCGGGCTGCAATTCTCCGCGTAACGCCAGTGCCTGACCCAGATGGTCCGCAGTGACGATCCCGTTCATCAAATTCGCAAGGGCTGCGGGGCCCTGCACTCTCTGCAGCAACCAACCAGAGTGGTTCACCGCCGCGGATGCAGCGGTGGCGGAAGAAAAGAACGACAGACTGCCGGCATCGAAACCTTCAATCAAACCTGCGACCGGATCGATCGCATCGACGCTCACGGCTTCCAGATAGCCGCCGAGGACCGTTTCGACGGCCTTTTCCCAGCCCGGTTCTACGGTGAGCTGCTGCGCCAGACGCGGATGATCTTGCAACGCATGCGCACTCAACCACTCCGACACCTTACCCCGCGCGAGCCCCAACGCCGCTTGCTGCAATGCTTCGGCGGACGTGAGCCGGCCCTGCACTTCTTGTTGCTCACGGCGCTTCTGGTCAGCAAGGGCCAGCAACTGTCGCTCACGCTCGCGTAATTCCTGCAATTCAGCGCTGCACCGATTGAGCTGTTCCGCCGCGGCCTGTCCATCGATCTCAGTACGCGATTGCTGTTCAACCAGACCGGCGATGGCAACTTCAGTTTCGACCGACGACAGCGATCGAGCTTCAGTGACATTCTTTTCCTGCTGACCGAGCACCCGGTTCAATTGATGCTCGAGTTGTTCGATACGCGCGCGTTCTACTTGGGTTTTTTCGCTGACGCCGCGCTGTTCGCCATTGAAGATCTCCCACGACTCCTGCCACTGCTGCATGGATTCTTCGGCTTGGCCCAGTGCTTCGGCGGACGCAGCTTCCTGTGCGCGCACCTGCTCCAACTGTGGCGTCAGCTGCTCCAGTTCCATGCTCAGCGTCTGAACTTGGCTTTCATCGCGGTTCAAATGCAGTTCGACTTCGGTCAAGCCCTGATCGACCTGCTCCAACTCCTGTCGCTGGCGTTGGCGCATTTGCCGTGCGTGTTGAATCGCCTGTTCGGCGCGCGAGACTTCCGCGCCCAACTGGTAGTAACGCGCTTGCACTTCGTTCAGCGCTTCGGATTTTTCGGTAAAGCGTTCCCGCGCCGCCTCGATCGCCGCCTCGGTATGGCGCAAATCGGCGATCGCCGCTTGCAATGCGGTGTCGCGGCTGCTCAGCAGAGAGTGCTTGGTGAGCGAGTCGCTGTCGATTTCACGCAGGCGCAACGCCAGCAATTCGGCAGTGAGCTTGCGCTCGTCCTGCTTCAACGCTTGGTAGCGGCGTGCCGTCGCGGCCTGCCGTTGCAAATGCCGCAGCTGCTTTTCGACCTCTTCACGCAGATCGTTGAGGCGCTCGAGATTCTCCCGCGTATGGCTAATGCGACTTTCGGTCTCGCGCCGGCGCTCTTTGTATTTCGAAATGCCCGCGGCCTCTTCGATGAACGAGCGCAGCTCTTCGGGTTTGGCCTCGATCACCCGCGAGATCATTCCTTGTTCGATGATGGCGTAGCTGCGCGAACCCAGCCCGGTGCCGAGAAACAGTTGAGTGATGTCCTTGCGGCGGCAGCGTGTGCCGTTCAAAAAATAGGCGGACTGGCCGTCGCGCGACACCACGCGCTTGAGCGCGACCTCGGTGAATCCCGCGTATTGCCCGCTCAGCTGTCCGTCGGAGTTATCGAACACCAGCTCCACCGACGCGGTCCCTACGGGTTTTCTGGAACTCGAGCCGTTGAAGATGACGTCGGCCATCGAGTCGCCGCGCAAGTGCTTGGCGGAGATCTCGCCCATTACCCAACGCACTGCGTCGATGATGTTGGATTTGCCGCAGCCGTTCGGCCCCACCACGCCGATCAGGTTGCTGGGGAGGCTGACGGCGGTCGGATCGACAAAAGATTTGAATCCGGCGAGCTTTATTTTGGTCAGTCGCATTGAGCTTCCGCGTTCAGGAGCATGATAAGGAAGACGAGCGCGGCGCAAGCCGAGCCTGTTGCCAGCGACGTCAAAATAGCCGGACGCCTGTTGCGACGCCCCGGTTAGTGTAAAGGAAAGCGGTTGGCGTCCGTAGTCCCCGCTGCCGCCACATTGTGGAAATTCTCCGACAGTTCGCGGGATTCCTCAGTGGAAATCAGCCCGTCAACGGTATGTACGCTGCGCACGCCGTCTGTATAATCGCGCCCTCGCTTACACTGCGTATGGTTGGCATCGGAGGCGTGAATGGCCGCAAAAAAGCCGGCTGCAAAGGCAAAGAAGCCGAAGAAAAACGGGGCAAAGGCTGCTGTGAAAAAAATGCCCGTGAAGGCCAAGGCTGTTCCCAAGCCCAAGGTCCATGTTGCCGCGCCCGTCAAATCGACGAGCAAGCCTAAAGCTGCCGTGCCTGCGCCTGAAAGGCCGGTGAAAGCTCCCGTACCCACGCAGAAAGCGCAAAGCCCGTCCAAGCCAGAGCCACCGCCCCCCGTAAAGGCTCAGCCAAAGGCGCCTGCTAAGCCTTCTTCCGTCAGTCAGCTCATGCCCTCAAGCAAAACTATTTCTCGCTCTTCAGACTTCAACACCGCGGCGTCCAACGCCGACGATGACGCCGACAGCGCCGAAAACGGCAACGCCAATTTGCTCGCCGGTCCGCGCAACGTCCAGCCTTACATCCCCAAGCGCGGCGAACAGTACATGAGCAAGGAGCAGCTCGACCACTTCGAGAACATCCTGTTCAGCTGGAAACGCGACTTGATGGAAGAAGTGGATCGCACCGTGCTGCACATGAAAGACGAAGCGGCCAATTTCCCCGACCCCAACGACCGCGCCACGCAGGAATCGGAGTTCAGCCTGGAGCTGCGCACCCGCGATCGCGAGCGCAAGTTGATCCGCAAGATCGATGAAGCACTCAAGCGGATCGAAGACGGCACTTACGGATATTGCAACGAGACCGGCGAGGAAATCGGCATTAAGCGGCTGGAAGCGCGGCCGGTGGCCACGCTATGCGTCGAGGCTCAGGAAAGACGCGAACGCCGCGAAAAACAGTACGGGGATAGAGACGATCGCTATCGCTGAGGCGAATAGATAAGGCGCAAGCAGGCAAACCGGCGATTGGCCGGAAACGGGTGAGCTGGCAAACCGGCTACTGGATGCTGGCCAGAGAGAATGTCGTTATCGCTCCCTTCTGGCCAACGGCCTGCGGCCCGCTACCGCGGCCGTTTTGCCCCTTCACCCACCGGTCCTCTGCACTTCGGATCGCTGATCGCGGCTGTCGGAAGCTACTTGCAGGCTCGCCAGGCGCACGGCGCTTGGCTGGTGCGGATCGAAGACCTCGATCCGCCTCGAACGGTGCCTGGCAGTGCCGATGCAATTTTGCGTACGCTCGAAGCCTTTGGCTTTGAATGGGACGAAGCCGTCGTCCATCAGAGTGAGCGTGGGGCTGCCTACGAGCACGCACTGACCCAATTACAGTTCGAGCAGCGCACCTTCGCCTGCTCCTGCAGCCGCTCGAGTCTCGCAACATCCGAACCTGCGCTAATTGCGCGTTATCCCGGAACGTGTCGCGCGCAACCCACCGCTGCCGGCCAGTCGCTTGCGACGCGGCTGCGTGTGGATCCCGGAATCGTCCGCTTCATAGATCGAGTGCAGGGCTCGATTGCGATCGATGTAGCAGCGCAAGTGGGGGACTTTGTCCTGAAACGGCGCGATGGTCTGTGGGCATATCAACTTGCGGTGGTGGTGGACGATGCTGCCCAGGCGATTACTGAAGTGGTGCGAGGTGCGGACCTGCTGGACAACACTCCGCGGCAACTCCTGTTGCAGCGGGCGCTGGGACTACCCACCCCCGAATACGTACACCTGCCGCTCGCAACCGATGCCCAAGGTAAAAAGCTCTCGAAATCCACCGGCGCGCTGGCGTTAACTATGGATAGCCGGGGGCCGGCGCTGTGGGCGGCACTGCAATTTCTAAAACAGTCGCCGCCGCAGGAGCTGCGGCACGCCGGCGTCGCGCAGATTTGGGCATGGGCCCGCGGTCATTGGTCCCTTCAGCCACTGGCGGGATTGACCGCGATGCCGGTTTCGAATTGAAGCTGATTTTCGCATTTCGTTCGGATGGATTAGTATCCAGCGACGCTCGCCGGCGATGGGCCGGGTGCGCGGACGTCGAAGGTCCCTGTTCCCGCCGAAACGGTCAGCTGGCCGGGCACAGAACTTGAGGAAAAGGACCGGTGCTTGCGATGGATCGCAGCGTACCGATCGGCAGTTCCCATTCGAGGCGAGGAGCATCATGAACGCGCCGAGAGTGATCAAGAAATATCCCAACCGCCGGCTCTACGACACCGTCGAGAGTCGTTACATCACTTTGGCTGACGTGCGCCGCCTGGTCATGGACAAGGTGGAATTCACGGTCATCGATAAGACCTCTCAAGAAGACATCACTCGCAGCATTCTGCTGCAAGTCATCGCGGAACAGGAACACAGCGGCGAACCGCTGATGAGCCAGGATTTTCTGTCGCAGGTGATACGCTCTTACGGCGGCGCCATGCAGAACATGGTGGGCAGTTATCTGGAGCAAAGCCTGAAGTTGTTCACCGCGCAGCAGCAGAACATGAAGGATTTTTTCAAGGAGTCGCGAGACAGCGATCCGATCAGCGCGATGACGAATCTCACGCAGAAGAATTACGAACGCTGGCGCTCCATCCAGGAAGACATTTTCCGTGCGCTGACAGGAACCGGACGCGCCAAAGAAAAACCGGATGACACTGCGGACGATTCAGCGCCGGGAAGCTAGAAGCAGGCGGCGCTAGGCGGCTAGTAAACTGGTGG
>FTEP01000213.1_pt1 | contig 12737 bp, 8 predicted proteins | sample 1640251 | NCBI WGS metagenome assembly FTEP01 (sample SAMEA3914816, study PRJEB12502) | metagenome | biome: forest; material: soil | place: USA | collected 2011-09-16 | depth 0.3 m | reverse complement strand
CCGATTCACCCGCAAAGGCGGTCTGAACAATAAGGAATACCAGCGCAACAACGAGCGACGGCGATAGTCGAAGAAGGAAGGGATTTTTTGGCGAATCGAGCGCCGCTAAATACTTTGCGTCACAGGTCATGTTCAGAAAACCGTGTGAGGCACGCTTCGGAAACCCCTCGGCGCGAGTTCTGATGCTGCGCAAGCCCCAACGGGCGCCGAAGCGTCGCCCGGAGCCTACATGAATGCACTTGCGGCGTTTCCGAAAATGGCCTGTGCCGCGAAGTACGTCGTTCAAGTTTAACCAGCATGCGTACTCAACCCGCGGCCCTATCCTTGGGGAACCGTTGCAGGCTTCTCCTGCGGAACCGCCCGCGAACGCAATGGCAGCTGCGGAATAGTCAGCGTGATCGCAAGCCCGATCGCGGCAATCCAAATGCTGAAAGCAAATAGATGAGTCAGCGCTGCGGAGAATCCTTCTTTGATACTGCGCACCAACTGGGCTGCTTGATGCTCGATGTCGTCGTCGATGTCCGCTTTGATGTGCTGAGCAACCGACTGCGGCGCGCCACGCAGGCTGGATACCTGCTGCTTAACTTTGTTGGAGAGTCGGGGGTCCTCGAGTAGCTGCTGCTCGGCCTTCGCATCGCCCCGCCGTGCTGCCTCGATCAGTCCATACAATTGTGCACTGGCGGACTTCATGCCGGCCTGCAATTTATCGGCGTTCATGGCGCCCGCCTGCAACTCGGCGAGGTCGACTTTGCGATCCGTCATTCCAGGAACCAGCGGTAGACGCAACGACATCTCATGGGTGAGGTTTTGGGTGAGCAATGCGCCGAAGATAGCCACACCGATCGTGGAGCCGATCTGCCGAAAGAATTGGCTGGAACTGGTTGCAACGCCGATCTGGGTCGGCGGCACTGCATTTTGCACTACCAAGTTGTACAGGCTCTGTGCGGGGCCAAGTCCGGCGCCCAGAATCAGCATCCGCCAGCTCAAATCCAGACGCGTGGTCTGCGGACCGATGCGCCAGATCAACAGTACGCCGATGAGTAATATAACGCCGCCGCAAATCATGATGGGTTTGTATCGGCCGAAGCGCGTCACCAGATTGCCGCTTGCGGTGCTGCCGACGATGACCCCCAACATCAGCGGCAAGAATGCCAAGCCGCTGTTGGTCGCGCTGATGCCTTGCACCACTTGCATGAACAGCGGCAGGAACATCACCATTCCGAGAAATGCAATATTGATCACGAATGCCGCAAGACTGGCAGTGGTAAACACCCGATTGGAAAATAGGCCCATCGGAATGATTGCGTCCGGGTTACGCAGTTCGACCAGCACGAATGCAACCAGTGCTACCGCGGCAGTTGCGAAATAGCTGACGATGCGCGTCGAATTCCAAGGATAGGTGTTGCCGCCGAGACTCAATGCCAGCAGCAGCGGTACAAAAGCGATGATGATGAGCGCAGCGCCCCAGTAATCCACTCGTCCCACGCTGCGATGCGTGAGCTGCGGCATCTTGGCGATAATCATGAACAGCGCGAGCAATCCCAGCGGCAAATTCACGTAAAACACCCAGCGCCAGCCCGCCACCGCATGACCCAGCAGCGATATCGATCCATGATCGGTGAAGAATCCGCCGATCAGCGGGCCGGCGATACTGGCAAGACCGAATACGCCGCCGAACATTCCCATCAGCTTGCCGCGCTCGCGCGGCGGATACAGATCGGCAACGATTGTAAAGGTCGAGGTAAACAGAGCAGCCCCGCCGGTGCCCTGAATGGCGCGAAAAATCACCAGCTGCAGCATGCCGCTGCCGAGCAGCGGCAGCTCTGCGAATTCTCCGGCTAGGCCGCACAGCGCCGAACCCACTAGAAACAACACCACACCAGTCAGCAGAATCGGCTTGCGCCCATATAGATCGCTGAGCTTGCCGTAGATAGGCACCAGCACTGTGGATGTCAACAAATACGCGGTAGTCGTCCAGGCATACATGCTGAGCCCATGCAACTCCGCGATGATGCGCGGCATGGCAGTAGAGACAATGGTCTGATCCATTGCACTCAGGAGCAACACCACTGCGAGCGCGCTCAAGGTCAACTTGCGCTCTTGTGAAGTAAATTCCTGGGCCATCTTCTCGAAGCCTCCGATTCGGCGATGCGCGATTCAGTCGTGTTGCAGTCAGCCCGCAAGCGCTACCGGAGGTGGCGTATTCTCGAACTGCAACTTCGCCAATTGCGCATACAAGGGCTCGCGCGCCACCAGTTCCGCGTGAGTGCCGATATCCAGGATCTGTCCCTGATTCATCAACACGATGCGATCCGCCTTCAGCACCGTGGCCAGCCGATGAGCGATGACAATCGTGGTTCGATCTTGCATCAGCTGTTCCAACGCCTGCTGCACCAGCCGCTCGCTTTCGGCATCGAGCGAACTGGTCGCCTCATCGAGCAACAGGATGGGCGGATTCTTGAGAATCGCGCGGGCGATCGCAATCCGCTGGCGCTGCCCGCCGGATAGCCGAGTACCGCGTTCGCCGAGAAATGTATCGTAGCCTTGCGGCAGCTCGCGAATGAACTCGTCGGCCGCCGCGGCCTGCGCCGCCTTTACGATGTCTTCGTCGCTGGCAGTGGGCCGACCATAGCGAATGTTCTCGCGTGCCGAAGTTCCGAACAACATGGTCTCTTGCGGTACCATGCCAATCTGCCGCCGCAGCGCTTCGGGCTGCAACGTGGCGATGTCGACGCCATCGATCAATATTCGGCCTCGCTGCGGATCATAAAAGCGCAGCAGCATCTGGAATGTCGTGCTCTTTCCCGCGCCCGACGGACCGACGAAAGCAACGGTCTCGCCCGGATTGATCTGCAGATCGAAATCTTGCAGCGCCCACTGATCGGGGCGCGACGGATAGCGGAAGCTCACGTGATCGAACTGAATCCGTCCAGTCAGCGGATCCGGCAACGACGCAGGATTGGGCGGTGCCACGATCGCAGGTGTCGAATTCAGCAGTTCCACCAGCCGCTCCATTGCTCCGGCGGCGCGCTGTATCTCGCCCCACACCTCGGAAAGCGCGGGAGCGGACGTCGCTACCACCATGGCGTAGATGATGAACTGGCTGAGCTGACCGACTGTCATGCCGCCTTCGCGCACTGACCGCGCGCCCAGCCAGATAACGAAGGCAATCGCACCGATCACCAGCATCATGCCCAATCCGACGAGCACGGCCCGAACCCGAGTGCGACGTACCGCAACTTGGAAGCTAGACTCGACGGTGCGCGAAAACCGCTCGCTTTGCAGATCTTCGAGCGTGAACGCCTGCACGGTCTGGATAGCATTGAGAGTCTCCCCGGCGAGGCCGCTGGAATCGGCAATACGATCCTGCGCGGTCCGCGACAGTCGACGAACGCGGCGGCCCACGACCATCAACGGAAGAATGACACCGACTATCAGCGCCAGTATCCAGCCCGCGAGCCTGGGACTGGTGTAGATCAACATCGCAAGCGCGCCGGTGAGATTCAATATCGAGCGCACCGCGATGGAGATGCTCACCCCGGAGATCGATTGCACCAGCGTGGTGTCGGTCGTCAGGCGCGAAAGGACCTCGCCGGTGCGCGTCACCTCGAAGAAGGTGGCGTCCATCCGCACCACCCGCCGATACACGGCATCGCGCACATCGGCAACCACGCGCTCGCCCAGCCACGTTACCAAATAAAAGCGGAAGGCTGCGAAGGTCGCGAACAAGGCCGCGGCGAGCATCAACCAACCGAAATAGCGGTCGATCACTGCCGGATTACGGGCCAGAAAGCCCAGATCGATGAGATTGCGCCCGACGATGGGCAGCACCAGCATCGATCCGGATGCAATCAGCAACGACGCCATCGCGAGCACCAGTGTGCCGCTGTAAGGACGCAGAAAGGGCCCGAGTGCGCGTAGCGGACGCAGCGATTTGCCTTTGGGCCGGTCGGCCGCGGCGGGGTCACTCATCGATGGTGTTGCCGGCTACCGGCGCCGCGTTGCTCATGTCGGTGCTATCTCGCAAACGACCCAGCTGACGTTTGATCCATTCCTGAAAATCATCCAACAGCGTAAACACCGCGGGCACCACGAACAAGCTCAACGCCGTGGACGTCAACAGACCGGCAATCACGGCGACGCCCATGGGTGCACGGAAGCTCGAATCACCGGACAGGCCTAATGCGATCGGCAACATCCCGGCGCCCATCGCGATCGTCGTCATCACGATGGGGCGGACGCGTTTGGAGCAGGCATCGACCAAGGCGTCGAAACGCGATAACCCCTGGCGGCGCGCCTTCTCGGCGTATTCGACCAGCAGAATCGAATTCTTGGTGACGATTCCCATGAGCATCAGCATGCCGATGAGCGAGGAAATCGAGACGGCGTAACCGCCCAACAGCAAGCCGACGATGGCGCCCCCCGCCGAGGGCGGCAGTGCGGAAAGAATGGTGAACGGTTGCAGCAACTCCCGAAATAGCAGCACCAGCACCAGGTAGATGCACAGCACGCCCACGGCCATCGCGGTGAAGAAACCCCCGAACAGTTCTGCAATGAACTGGCCTTCTCCCACTGCGGGCGTGCTCACGCCGGCGGGTAAATGTTGCATGGAAGGCAGGCGGTGAGCTTTGTCCAGCATATTGCCGAGCGGCTGACCGTTCAAATCGGCATCCACACTGACATTGCGATTGCGATCGTAACGGCTGATTTGCGCAGGTCCGGCACCCACCGAAACATCCGCAACGTTCATCAGGGGCACTGGGCCGGCCTTTCCGGGCACCGGCAGCAGACGTATGCGTTCCAGATCGGAACGCGCCGCATCCGTCAGACGCACGCGAATCGCGATCTGCCGATTCGGCAGGTTAAGTTTTGCAAGGCCGGTGTCCACATCGCCGCTGGTCGCAATTCGCGTTACGGCACCGAGGGTTTCCGTGGTCACGCCAAGTTCGGCTGCCCGTTCCGGCAACGGTCTAACGATGATTTCCGGCTTCAGCAGACTGGCGCTGGACGTGATTGCTCCCAGTCCGGGGATGTTGCGCATTTCGCGTTCCACCATGCGCGCCGCGGCATCGAGTTTCTGCGGATCATCGCTGACCAGCATGATTTGCAACTTCCCGCCCATCTGACCGCCGAAGGAGAGCCGCACACCCGCCACGTCGCGCAAGGCTGCGGTTGCTTGCCGCTGGAACAGCTGCTGCGTGCCGCGCTTACGAGTGGCCTTGAGCGTGATGGTGAGGGTGCTCTTGCGGACATCGCCCGAAGTGCCGATGGTCGTATAGATACTGCTCACATCCGGCATTCGCATCAAACGCTGACGGATCTGCTCGGTCACCTCTCGTGAATCCTGCAGACTCGCCCCCGGCGCGAGTTCGACCTGCAGCGCCGCATAACCCTGGTCGCCCGCGGGACTGAATGTCGTGGGCAGCAACGGCGCCAGTGAAATCGATCCGACCAGCAAAACCGTCGCCACTGCCAGGGTCAAGTTGCGATGTTGCAGGCAGCGCGTCACCGCCCGCAGATACCAGCGCTTGATCGGCCCATCCGTTTCGATCTCATCGTGCGCATTCATCAGGTAAGCGGACATCATCGGCGTCAGCAGGCGCGCCACCAGCAACGAGAACAGCACGGCGACCGTCGCGGTGAAGGCGAAGGGACGAAAGAACTTTCCCGATACGCCATTCATGAAGGCGACCGGAACGAACACCGCGCACAACGTAAAGGTCGTCGCCACCACGGCGAGGCCGATTTCGATCGCAGCATCCTGCGCGGCCTGCAAGGGTTTTTTGCCCATGCGCAAATGGCGCACGATATTTTCGACTTCAACGATGGCGTCGTCGACCAGCATGCCGACCACCAGCGATAACGCCAGCAGCGTCAAAATATTGAGCGTATAGCCAAGCACATGCATCGCCCAGAAAGTTGGAATGATGGCGAGCGGCAAGGCAGTCGCGGAGATCAGCGTCGCGCGCCAATCGCGCAAGAACAGCCACACTACTATGATGGCGAGCAGCGCTCCCTCGAACAGCATTTCCATCGACACATGGAACGATTCGCGGATGTAGTTGACCGTGGAGCTGACGACTTTGAATTTGATGTTGGGATACTGCTTCTGCAGCTGGTCTATTTTGTACTGCACTTTGTCGGCGACGCCCAGGGCGCTCGCGCCCCACGCACGCATGATCTGGAAGCCGATCACTTCCTTGCCATCCAACAGCGCGACCTGGCGCACTTCAGCGGCTTCATCGCGAATATCGGCGATGGTGTCGAGACGCACCGTGCGGCCATCACTGAGCACGATCGGCAGTTCGCCTAACTGCGGCGCCGATGCAATCGTGCCCACAGTGCGCACGCTTTGTTCGCGGCCCCCGACGCGAGCCTCGCCGCCGGGAAATTCAGCCTGCGTTCTACGCAGTTGCTGAGACACATCGCTGGCGGTTGCCCCCAACGCCGCCATGCGATCCGGGTCGAGATCTACGCGCACTTCGCGCGTCACGCCGCCAACACGATTGATCTTGCCGACGCCTTCCACCGCGGTGAGTTCCCGGATGACGGTGAGATCGACGAACCACGACAACTCGGTGTCGCTCATGTTCTCGGCGGTGACGCTGTAAGTGATCACGGGCTCGCCGGCGGTGCTGACGCGCGACACGATGGGCTCGTTGGCGTTCTGCGGCAGGTCGGTGCGGATGCGCGTAATTGCGTCGCGCACGTCATCGAGTGCTTCGTTGATGTCGCGTTCGAAGCGGAACTCCACCGACGTGGTCGAAATGCCGTTGTTGATCGTCGAAGTAATGTGTTCGACACCCGTGATCGTGGCGATTGCGTCTTCGACCTTGCGGGTCACTTCGGCCTCGAGCTGCGAAGGGGTGACGCCCGGATAACCCACGGTGATGGTAATGGTGGGAAATTCGATGTCGGGCCGGTCCTGGACGCCCAGCTTGCCGAAACTGATCAGGCCCGCGACGGTCAGTGCCGCGAACAGCACGATCACCGGCAGCGGATTGCGAATCGCCCAGGTGACGAAATTCATGTCATGCCTACTGTGCGCCGATGTTGACGCGGTCGCCGTCTTTCAGAAATCCTGCGCCCTTGGCGACCACACGCTCGCCTGCTTTCAAGCCGGAGATGAGTTCGATATCGCTGCCGCGCACCGGCCCGGTCTCCACGCGTTGTCGTTGCACCATGTTGTCGTTGCGCATGACGAATACATAGCTGTAACCATCCTGCATCACGACGCTGACGAGCGGCACCATCGCTGCATCGGAGTGCGTCATTTCGATTTCGCCGCGTGCAAACATTCCCGCTCGGGCCGATCCGCGCTCAACTATATCCACATACACGGTGCCGGTGCGATTGGCGTTTTGCACCGTCGGAGCCACCACCCGTACCTTGCCGCGCAATTTGTCCCCATCGGCCGTAACCAGCGTCACCGGCTGCCCGATGCGAATTTCCTTCAGGCGCGCCTCTGGAACATCGCCCCGCCATTCGAGCCTTCCCTTGCGCAGCAGCCGCAGCATTTCACCTCCCGCTTGGGCGACCTGGCCGACGGTGACGGTGCGAGTGGTGACGATGCCATCATCCGGCGCGGTCACGTGGGTGTACTCCAGGCGCAGTTGGGACGTATTCAGATCGGCCTGAGCCGACTCCGCATGACCAACAGCCGCAAGTTGTTCGCTCAGCAAGCGATCAAGATCCGCCTGCGTGAACACCCCTGAGCTGGACAGAGATTGCGCTCGACGGTAAGCCGCCTGCGCGTTTACCAACTGTGCCTGCGCCTGCTTGACGCCGGCGCGCTTGGATTCCACTTCGGCCTCGAGCAAGCTTGCAGAAAGACGCACCAATTCCTGTCCGCGTTTGACCTGGTCGCCCACGTCCACGTTCACGGCGGCCACCCGATAGCCCCCCACTTCCGGACCGATGATCACTTCCTGCCACGCGAAGATCGACCCATTCAAGGCAAGGGTGCGCGCGATTTGCGAAGTTTTGACCGGAGCCACCGTCACCGTGAGCGCAGCGGGGGGCTGCGATTGCTCCACCGCACCGGCCGCCGAGATGCACAGATAGGCAGTCGACAGCACAAGTGCGGCGGCGCGCGACCGGAGTGACACGCAAGGGGGGTAATGACAAGCCATAGTCAAGAATTGTGAATTATTGCGGTAAAATCGATTGACGATTATCAGCTTGCTGATATGTTATCAGGAACCTGATATCGAACAAGCACACCACCGTGAAACCTGTCACACGCAGACCAAAAGCACGTAGGCCGGTACGCGTGCCGACTCCCCACGATCCCCAGCATGAGGCTTTGCCGTATGTTCTGGGATACCTGTTGAAGAGTTTGCAGCATTCCCTGCGTCAGGCAATGGATGAAGCGCTTAGAAAAAACAGCATGTCGTTCGCCCACTTTGCGACCCTGTTCTCGGTGTCTTCGGCCCCCGGCGCGCCGGGGGCGCAGTTGGCGCGCACTGGATTCGTCACCGCGCAGGCAATGAACACCATATTGCAGCGGCTGGAAAAGGATGGATTGATTTTACGCGAGCCGCATCCGAATAACTTGCGCGCCGATCGCTGGTACATCACCCCGGCCGGTGTGCGCGCCATGCAAAGGGCGCGAACTCGATGCGCGCCGGTGCTGGAACGCATGGTCGCCTCGTTAAATGAGACCGAGACGGCGCGATTTGAGGACTACTTGAGGCGCTGTATCGCCGGGTTGGAGGATCAGAGCCCCGCCCCTACCGGTCTTTCGGGCCCGAAGCGCAAAAGCTGATTTGTCAGCTTGGAATGGCAATCACGGCGTCTGGGACAGTGACATCCGTAGAATTATAGGCGCGCAAAAAAGCAACGCAGGCGAAGTCTCCTTTCGCCTGCAAAATGCATTGCGGTTCAATGGTGTGTCGCACTGCGATTACAGCCAGCGCATTGTTCTTGGTACACCCATTGAATGAATTTTAAGCCATACCGCCTTTGCGCCCGGCCTGGCGCGCTCGTTCGCGGTTGTTGGCGAAGTTGCCGGGGTTATTGGCTTTGCCTTGGCTGTGACCGCCTTTGCTGGCAATTGCACGCTGCCGCTCGGAATCCATGGCCGCGAAACCGCGACGTGCACCCCCGCTGCGAGAGCGTTTTTCCCCGGATTGTGGATCGGAATTGTGGTCTGCATTGGACGTTTCGTGGTTCGACTCATTCATCGGCATGACAAGCTCCAAATTTCGCGATGGTTAAGGCTTCCTGCCCAAAGTGCCCTCCTGGCGCAGGTACGGTGTGTAGAACAATGTTCCACGGTGCGATGCAAGGCAGTGGAATGAACTGCTGCTCCCCGATAGAAGATCCATAAAATCTCAATCAGTTCAGAAGGAGTAGCGCCACAGTGCACGATCCACCAGCGCACTCATAGCCGCAGTTTCCGCGCCCGCTGTAGGTTTTTTCGGACGCTGCACCGGCGGGGGCGCTGGGATGGGAAGAAGGCGCCCGTGTGGGTGCTGGTCTTTGCCCGAGACGAGTGAAAGAATGATCTTCCGCGAAAAGCTAACGATCAAACGCATGTCAATGGCTAGCATTGCTAAGGGAGAATACTGATGTCCTCTACATTGAGTGCCGCACCCGGCGCGGGTGCTCACCGCGTCCTAGTGGTCGATGACAATGAAGATGCCGTACGCAGCCTTGCTATCCTGCTGGAGCTGAACGGCCATGAGGTGCAGCTCGCGCGCGACGGGTATGCGGCGATCGAAATTGCGCGGGATTTCGTGCCGCATGCGGTCATCCTGGATATCGGCCTGCCCGGAATCAATGGCTATGAGACCGCGCGCCGTCTGCGGCAGCTGCCTAATTGCAAGATGTTGTTAGTGGCCTTGAGCGGCTATGGCCAGGACAAAGATCGAGAACGTTCCCGCGAGGCCGGGTTCGACCATCACCTGCTCAAGCCTGTCGATGTGGATGCGTTGCAGGAAGTGCTGAGTCGATAGACGAAGCGGCTACGACACAGCGGCTGGTTCAGACGAGCCCTCCGAAGCGCAGCGGCTTTGCATCGCCGCTTCCAGTAGCTCCCAAAAAGCTGTGCGGTTGAACGGCTTGGTCATATGACCGTCGAAGCCGCTTTCCAGGCTGCGCCGCCGGTCTTCGTCCTTGCCCCAGCCGGTAAGCGCGATCAGCACCAGCTGCGAGGCGGCAAACTGTTCACGTATGCGTTTTGCCGCTTGGTAGCCATCCATCTCGGGCATCCCGATGTCCATCAGCACGACATCGGGCTGATAGCTTTCGATCAATTGAAGAGCGGCAGCCGCGCTCTGAGTGGCCTGGGCGAAATGCCCTTCCAACTGCAGCGAGGTGGCGAGGCTGCGCGCCGAATCGGCATGATCGTCGACCACTAGGATACGCCATTGATTCTTCGTCGCAGATACCGGACCCTGCTCAGTTGCAAGACTTTCAGGTGTCTGTGACAAAGGCTCCGACCGAGGCAGTCGGACCGTGAATTCGCTGCCTTGATGTCTTCCTGCACTGTAAGCCGCCACCTGACCGTCATGCATCTCCACCAGCCGATGGACCAATGCAAGGCCGATACCTAGTCCCTCCATCGAGCCCTCCGGCGTTGCACTGAGCTGCGCGAACATCTCGAAGACTTGCGGCAATTGTTCGGGCGCGATGCCGATACCGGTGTCTTTGACTCGCACTACCGCGTGGTCCCCCTCGACAGTGAGCGTTATCCGGATCGACCCGTTGGGCGAGGTGTACTTGGCAGCGTTGCTGAGCAGATTGGATATCACCTGCGCCAGCCGCGTAGCATCGCCTTTCACCCAAATGGGTTCATCGACCGAGTGCACCGACAACCGGTGCTGCCGCGCGTCGATGATAGGCTGACAGGTCTCCACCGCCCCATTGACGACAGCGCGCAACTCCACCGGCACGCGATCCAGTTTGATTTTGCCGCGCGTGATGCGAGAGACGTCGAGCAGGTCATCCACCAGCCGAGTCAGGCTATTCACCTGCCGCTCGATGACTCCATGTGCCCACACGGCATCGGCATCGACGCTGCCCTTGAGCTGCAGAATGCGCACCGAATTGCGAATCGGTGCCAGTGGATTGCGCAGCTCGTGCGCCAGCATCGCGAGGAATTCATCCTTGCGGCGATCCGCATCCAGCAAGGCGTGCTCGGCGCGCTTGCGATCGGCGACTTCGGTTCGCAATGCCGCATTGGTGCGGCCCAATTCGGTGTTGGCATTTTCCAGCACTCGATTCATTTCCTGCAGTTTCAGCGCCGTCGATACGCGTAGCGACGCATTGGCTTCGGCCAGCTCGTAATTAGCGCGCTCGAGCGTCGCATTGAGCACCTGCAGCTCGCGGCGCTTGCAGTACAGCTCCACCAGCACCGAGACCTTGCTGCGCAGAATCTCCGGCACTATGGGAATGTACACATAGTCCACGGCTCCGAGCTTGTAGCCCTTCAAGCGGTCAAGTTCGGTGACATGCACGCCGGTCACGAAGATAATCGGTATCTTCTCATAGCGCGGATGTTGATGAATCAAGCTCGCGGTTTCGAAGCCGTCCATTCCGGGCATGCTGACGTCGAGCAGCACCAGCGCAAAATCCCGCTCCATCAGCCGTGCCAATGCTTCGACGCCCGACGACGCCCGCACCAGTGTGTGCCCAAGCTCGGCGAGAATGGCCTCATAGGCGAGCAGCCGCGCGGGCTGGTCGTCCACCGTGAGGATCGTTACCTTGTCGGCCCCGCTAGTAGTCATGATTTACTCGTGTAACCAGATGCGCAGCAATGCCAGCAGCTGCTCCGGATCCACCGGCTTGGCAATGTAATCCGAAGCGCCGGCTTCCAGACATTTGTCGCGGTCTCCCTTCATCGCCTTGGCCGTCAGCGCAATCATTGGTAGCCGCCGGTATTTAGGCTCTGCACGAATGCGTCGCATCGTCTCGTAACCATCCATTTCCGGCATCATGATATCCATCAACACCAGCATCAGGTCGGGAGTCTTCTGGATCAGATTGATCGCTTCGTGCCCGTTCGACGCAGTGACGACATGCATTCCGCGCCGTTCCAACAGGCTGCTCAACGCAAAAATATTGCGCACGTCATCGTCTACCACCAGCACCTTCTTACCATCCAGCGCCTCATCGGTCTGATGCAGCATCTCGAGCATGCGCTGCTTCGCCGGCGGCAGATCGGAAACCACGCGGTGCAGGAATAGCGCGGTTTCGTCCAACAGCCGCTCGGGCGAACGCACCCCTTTGAGTACGATGCTCTTGGCTTTCTTGCGCAGCTCGGCTTCATCCTCCGGCGTCAGCTCGCGGCCGGTGAAAACCACGATTGGTATATCGCGCAGCTTGGCGTCCTGTTGAATTTCGGTCAACAAGGCAAAGCCGGAGATATCCGGCAGTTTCAGGTCGAGCACCGCGCAGTCAAAGGGGCGTTGGCGCAACAACTGCAATGCCTGCGCCCCGGTCTCCGCGATAACGATTTCCACGTCGGTGTGGCCCAGCAGTTCCACGATGCTCATGCGTTCGGCTGCGTCGTCCTCAACCACCAGTAGCTGGCGCTTGCGCGGCACAGTGAAATCTCTGATGCGCTCGAACGCCGCTCGCAGTCCATCCGTGGTCACCGGCTTGTTGATATAGGAGAACGCGCCGCGCTCCAGACCGTGCTGGCGTTCTTCCTCGATGGTCACGATCTGCACGGCGATGTGCCGGGTGCGCGGATCGTGCTTGAGTTGATTCAACACGCTCCAGCCCAGCAT
>FTEP01000409.1_pt1 | contig 13190 bp, 11 predicted proteins | sample 1640251 | NCBI WGS metagenome assembly FTEP01 (sample SAMEA3914816, study PRJEB12502) | metagenome | biome: forest; material: soil | place: USA | collected 2011-09-16 | depth 0.3 m | reverse complement strand
TGTGTACGTGCTGCCGAAGCATCTCGACGAGAAGGTGGCGAGGTTGCAGCTGAAGACGCTCAACGTACAGATGACCACGCTGTCCAAGGAGCAGGCGGACTACATCGGCGTCACCGTGCAAGGCCCGTACAAGCCTGACCATTATCGGTATTGAGCCGGCGGAAGGGCTGGACACTGCAGGCCGGGGGTAGAACTAAGCGGTTCTTGTTCTTACCTCCAGTGTGCGGTCCCAGCCTTCCTTCACAGAAACCCTCTTCATGTCAGACGGCGATACAGGGTTAACGCAACGCAAGCCGCCGGCGAGTTCAGCGCCGGTGGTGAGCGCGGCGGGTATACCCGAGCCGCATCATATCGGTACGAAGGCTGCGAACTTCGTGGGGCCACCGCCTGCGCCGATACCACCGGAATCATGGCGGGGATTGCAGGATTCCTCGCCCCCAAGCATCGGCTCGTTACCACAGCAGTACTGAATAATCACCCGGACCAGCGTCCGGCGCGGAGAACTCTTTTGACGGCGCGCATCATCGATGGCAAAGCCATCGCCAAGAAACTCCGAGAGGAATACAAGATCCGGGTTCAGCAGCTGGCGCGTATCGGCGTGCAGCCGGGCTTGACGGTCATTCTCGTCGGCGACAATCCCGCCTCACAGGTCTACGTCCGCAACAAAGTTGCGGCGTGCCGCGAAGTGGGCATCCGCTCGCAGTTCATCCAGCTTGCCGCCACCACTTCGGAAACGGAATTGCTGGCGCGCATCGACGACCTCAACGCCGATCCTACAGTCCACGGTATTCTCGTCCAGCTGCCGCTACCCCCGCACGTCGAGGTTCACAACGTGCTGGAGCGCATTTCCGTGGACAAAGATGTGGATGGATTCCATCTCTACAATGTCGGGGGCCTGGTCACCGGCAATACCGTGTTCCCGCCTTGCACTCCCTATGGCGTGCAGAAAATTCTGGAGCATGAAGGCATCGATTTGGAAGGCAAGAATGTCGTGGTGGTCGGCGCGAGCAACATCGTCGGCAAGCCGACGGCGCTCATGCTGATGCAGCAGGATGCGACTGTGTGCATCTGCCACAAGAAAACCCGCGACCTTGCTCAATTCACCTTGTTGGCCGACATTCTGATCGTCGCCGCGGGCGTGCCCGGTCTCATCATTCCGCAAATGGTGCGCACCGGTGCGGTCGTCATCGACGTCGGCATCAACCGGCTGCCGGACGGCGGTGTCATTGGCGATGTCGATTTCGAAGGTGTGCGGCAAAAGGCTTCCTACATCACGCCTGTGCCCGGCGGTGTGGGCCCGATGACGGTCACCATGTTGCTGCATAATACGATCTTGTCCACAGAACGCATGCAGACTCGCGCGATGCGGCTGGTGAAATAGGCTGCAGCCGATCTGCCGACCGCATAGGTGACGGCATCCCATGAGCAAACTTGCAAACAAGATCGCTTCGAAGTCGTTCGCGATCACCACTGAGCTTACGCCTCCGAAAGGCATCGACCTTAGCGATATTTTTGCCAAAGCCGAGGCGCTGAAAGGGCTGGTGGATGGCATCAATCTGACCGAGTCCCCCCGCGCGCGCATGGCTATCGAGCCCAAAGCAGTGGGGCGACTGTTGCTCGAGCGCGGCATCGAGCCCATCGTGCAGGTGACGGCGCGGGATCGCAATCGCATCGCGATACAGGCGGATATCTTGGGCGCGGCTGCGCTGGGCGTGGGCAATTTTTTATTCATGACCGGGGACAACCCCAAGAACGGCGATCACCCCGACGCCAAGCCGGTATTCGATTTGACGACGGTGCAGATGTTGAGCGCCGCGCGTTCCTTGACGCAGGGAAAAGATCTTTCCGGCAACGAATTGAAAGGGGCACCCAGCTATCTGATCGGTGCGACGGCCAATCCCGGTGCGAAGGATTTCGACGCCGAAGTAGAGAACGCTCGGCGCAAGATCGAAGCCGGGGCGCAATTCTTTCAGACGCAAGCTGTGTACGATGCCGGCGCGCTGGAGAAATTCATGGGCGCGCTGCAAACCGAGGGCGTCGCGTTGCTGGTGGGCATCATTCCGTTGAAGTCCGGCAAAATGGCCAGCTGGTTGAACGCCAATGTCCCGGGAATCGTAGTGCCGGACGCGCTTATCAAAGAGATGGAAGCGGTGGCTGGGACCGATCGAGAGGTACAAACCGGCATCGATATCGCGGCCCGCATCATCCGCGAAATACGCCCGCTGTGCGCCGGCGTCCACCTCATGACCATGGGCTGGGAAAAATATATTCCCGACATTCTGCGCGCCAGCGGCTTGTGAGGAATTGATCATCACGCAACAGTCGGTGCAATCGTCCCGTTGGCCGCCGCCTATCGGCAGCACAGTGGTGTTGACGGATCATCCGTGGCCCGACGTTGAGATCGAACGCGCGGTATTCGATGCGGCAGGCTATCGACTCATCGCCGGTCCTATCGAAACGGCAACGGCTGCGGATGTGGAGGCGCTGGTCGCTGCGCACGACCCCGTCGCAATCATGACGTGCTGGGCGCAGGTCTCCGCCGCGGCAATCGCTAAGCCGAGCAATTTACGCGTGGTCGCGCGCATGGGCGTTGGCTTGGACAACATCGTTGTTTCCGCTGCCACACAGCGCGGCGCATGGGTGACGAACATTCCTGACTATTGCGTGGAGGAGGTTTCCGATCATGCCATAGCGTTGATGCTCGACGTGTGGCGCGGCGTGACGCACTTCGATCGCGCTGCCAAGCTCGGCGAATGGAACCCGAGTTCCGCTCGATTGCGGCGGGTCCGAAATATGACCGTCGGGATTTTCGGATATGGGCGCATCGGCGCCGCGACCGCGCGCAAGCTATCACAGGGATTCGGCTGCAGAGTGTTCGTCTACAGCCCCTCGCTGCTGAAGAGTTCTTCCGGACAGGAAATAGAACGGGGTGTATTCGCAACGGATATCGCGACGATACACAAGGAGGCGGACGCGATCGTATTGCATTTGCCGCTGACGCCACTTACGCGCCATCTGGTGAACGATGATTTTCTGCGGCGCTGCGCACGCCGTCCGTTGCTGATCAATGTCAGCCGCGGGCCACTCATCGACAATGCAGCGCTGATTCGAGCGCTAGACGCGGGCCTGCTGAGCGGTGCGGCGCTGGACGTCGTGGAAGGCGAGCCGTCCCCGCCGGCAACAGTCGTCGGTCGTCCCGATATCATCGTCACCCCGCATGTGGCGTTCTCTTCCGATGCATCACTGGCGGATCTGCGACAGCGCAGCAGCGAAGATGTGGTGCGCGTGTTACGCGGTAAGCCACCATTGAATCCGTGCAATTCAGTGGCACCCTGATCCCCAATTCAGCACAAAACCGCTGATCGCACCGCAAAACGCCTGCTTTTTCGAGCCCGCCATGGGTCGTTTAGGGTTCGAATCCTAACGTGCTATTGTCTCGTTCGGTCGGGGGCACGGCATCTCGCACACACAACAATGATCGCCGGCACAAAATCGAGCGAACCGGCACGTCGTGTCCGACGGGGAATTTTTGACGGCCGATTACCCAAACTCGTCATCTGGACTGTCATTGCCCAGGCTGTTTTGATCTTGGCGGGGCTTTGGGGCTACACGGCGTGGCGTCTCAGCGCGGATCGCGAACGCACGCTGGAAGCGGGTCGCCAAGAACTGCGCACCATCGTTATCGGCTTACATGCCCATGTGGAAGCGGTTTTAAGCGACGGCCTCGGTGCGGCGACGGCAGCTGCGCAGGAGGTACTAGCCCGCGACGGCGGCCACCAGTTATCGGATGCACAGGTGGCCGAGCTGCTTGAACGGCGGCTCACGAGCGGCCAGTACATACGGGCTTTGTTCTTTTCGACCCCCGAGCGCTTCGTGCGCGTGACCCGCAATCATCAGCCGCGAACCGCGGCGCGGCCGCCGCAATGGCTGCAACCAGCGTTCATCGGCAATGACAGCGGCACCTACGTCGGACAGACGCTGGCCGATCCGGAAAATCCCTCCGACAGCGTAGTCCCAGTGGCGCTGCACATGAAGAGCGCTTCGGGAGAAACCGTGTGGATCGGTGTGCTGCTGGGGGTGCAGGCGCTCAATCATCTTTACGAAAGCATCGCGATCGAAAGCGGAGCGCTGGTGTTGCTTTCGGAAACCGGCCAATCGTTATTGCGCGTACCTGCGCTGACCGCAGACCAGTGGCGCAAGGTCCAGAATTTCACGCAGCAGTCGCTTCGACTCACCGCTACGTTGGGCGACGAAGGATTTGTCACCGGAACGAGTCCGGCTACGGGCACGCAATGGACTTATGCGGTGCGCCGAGTTGCGCAGTACCGGTTGAGGGTGGTCGCAGGCCGTCCGGTCGATTCGATTCTGGCGCCGTGGCGTGAACGCTCGGCCGGCGTGGTCAAAGTAATGGCCGGCTTTTCGCTGCTGCTCATCGGCCTCACCGCATCGCTGCGCTATTTCATCAGCAAGCTGGAACGGCGCGAATTCCACTATCGCACTTTGTTCAACAATTCCGCGGTCAGCGTATTTCTCATGTCCGGCGATACTTTTCTGGAGGCCAATGCCACCACCTACAAAATGTTCCGAGTACCCGACCATCGGCCATTCAACGGAATTCATCCCTGGGACATTTCTCCGCCACGGCAGCCCGATGGCAGCGAGTCGATGGTGTCGGCGCGAGCGCGTATCGAGGCCGCGCAGTCGGCCGGCCAGTTGACCTTCCGCTGGACCCACAAGCGAATGGATACGGACGAGCCCTTCGCAGCGGAGGTGAGTTTGTCCAGCATGCAGATCGGCGACACTTCCTTGATGCTCGCGATCGTGCACGATCTGACGGAACTGGAGCGCGCGCAGCGACAGCTGCAATCGGTCAACGGCGATCTGGAACAGGCCAACAGCAAGCTCGCGGCGCTCAATGCGGATCTCGAGCACCGCGTCGAGGAGCGTACCGTCGCATTGCAGAACGCCAATCTACGCATGGCCCTGACCAATCAGGAACTGGAAGCGTTCACCGCATCGGCTTCGCATGACTTGCGATCGCCTCTCGGGGCGATCGCCGGCCATGCCGGTCTACTGCAAGATGAGCTGCAGCCCAACATGAGCGACAGCGTTCGTCATCGCATCGGTCGTATCACGGGCGGCGTAAAGCGCTGTTCGGACATCATCGATGGGCTGTTATCGCTTGCCCGCCTGGCACAACAGGAATTGCTGATCGAGCCGGTCGATATGACCGCGCTGGCACGTGCCTGCGTCGACGAACTACGGCAGCAGTATCCAGACCATCCGGTGGACTGCAGCATTCCAGAGGGCATCGCGGTGCACGCCGATCCGCGACTGATGAAAAGTCTGCTGACTAATTTATTGGGCAACGCCTGGAAATATACCTCCCGGTCGCCCAACGCAGCGGTGGAGTTACGCTGCGTTCCCAGCGCGCAGACGCCGGTATTTTCGATACGCGACAACGGCGCCGGCTTCAATCTGACGCACGCCGAGCGGATTTTTCAGCCCTTTCATCGCTTGCATTCGGCAGCCGAGTTCCCGGGGATCGGCATCGGTCTCGCCACGGTCGCCCGCATCGTGCAGCGCTATGGCGGCAAAATTTGGGTGGAAAGCGAACCGGGGAAGGGTGCGGTGTTTTACTTCACCTTACCTGCGGCGGCGCCGAGCGTACCAGAACACTACCCGGACACCCGAGTCGCAAGTTAAAGCCCACTGCCAGTTGGAGGCTCTGCCGCCATCAAAAGCCTTGCTTTGCGCTGCAGATTCTCCGCGGTGCGCGCCAGCATCTGCGGGAGCGACTGCTCGATCTCGTTGATGCTGAATGCGCTGTGCAATCCGATCGCTCGCAACTGTTCAGCAGACGCCGACAGCCGCCCGCACAGAGCGATGACCGGAACCGAATATCTTTTTGCGCGCTGACAGATTCCGTGAATCAGCTTGCCCTGCAATGTTTGCCCATCGAGTTGGCCTTCGCCGGTGATGATCAGATCGCTCGATTCCATCGCCGCATCGATCTGCGTCAGGTCCATGATCAGCTCGATGCCGCGGCGTAAATTCGCGCCTAAAAAACTTACCGCGCCGAAGCCGAGGCCGCCCGCCGCGCCCGCTCCGGGCAAGTTCGCTATTTCCGGAAGTTGCAAATCTTCCGCAACACAGCGGGCGATCTTTTTCAGCCCGGCGTCCAGCAACTTGATCGCTGCCTCGTCCGCGCCTTTTTGCTGAGCGTAGACGTGCGCGGCGCCTTGCGGTCCATACAATGGATTCGTTACGTCGCACATGACATCGATGCGTGCTGCAATCGAGCGCGCCGGCGGCAATACCCGCGCGACGCTCGTCAAGCTCGCGCCGACCGGCTTGAGTTCATTGCCTTGGGCATCGAGAAAACGCCAACCCAAGGCAGCCGCGGCACCGATGCCGGCGTCGTTGGTGGCGCTGCCACCGATGGCCATGACGAGATGCGCCGCGCCGCGCCGCAGCGCGTCCGCAATGAGCAGGCCCGTGCCGAAGGTAGTGGTCGTCAATGCATCGCGTTCGTCAGGGGATAGCAGCTGCAGGCCCGAAGCGGCAGCCATTTCGATCACTGCTGTTCGTCCGTCCGCGCTAATGCCGTAGGATGCGGTGATGGTGCGAAACAGCGGATCCACGCTCGGCACCTGAACCGTGCGCAATCCCAGATGCTGCGTCAGCACCTCGACGGTTCCTTCGCCTCCATCGGCGAGCGGAAATTCGATCACGCAGAGGTCGCGCCGCGATTCCTTGATGCCATCGGCAATGGCCTTGCATACGGCGGCGGCGGGCAGAGCATCTTTGAAGGAATCGCAAGCGACAAGGATTCGCATGGCGTTAGCGCAGGAGGGCCGCTGGCACGGCGCAATGACTGGCGTTCATTCCACTGACCACGGATACTTAGATGGAGCCAGGCAAATCGAGGAGGGAATCGTGAAAATCGTAACCAACGTCATCGGCGGCTTTCTGGTGCTCTCGGGAGTCGTGTGGTTCCTGCAGGGAATCAATATTTTGCCGGGGAGTTTCATGACCGGACAGATTCGCTGGGCCGTGTATGGTGGCATCGCGGTGCTGGTCGGCATCGCTATTCTGATCAGCGCAAATCGCCGCAAACCCAGCGTATGACGTGAGCCGCGACTGCCGCGTGCAATTTCAGTATTTCCGCGCGCTCATTGATTCAGCGCGCTTGGACTGGCTGCATCGCGTAGCTGCTTAGCACGCGGGCATAGTCCGCCAGCACTTTGATGCCGCTCGCTTCCGCCTGTGCAATCCACTCTTTCATGTGCTGCAGCAGCTTGTCGTTGCTCTGGTGCGCCCCGTTCCATAGCACCTGCAGTTTGGTTCTGAAGTCATACACCGTCTTCAACGCCTGATTGCCATCGAGCGCCCGCGCCAGCGTTTGTCGAGCCGCTTCGTCCAGCAATACGGGCTCGCGGACGAAAAGGCGGCGCGTTCCGCGCGAGAGTTTGTTGCCCGCCACGGCCAGTTCATTGCGGAACACGGGAAGCATGACCATGCGCGAATAGTCGCGCATCACGTGCATGCGATTGACAATGGCGGCGCGCACGGTTTCCAGATCGACGTGCCGATGGGGTACGTGCGCCGGCGTAGGAGCGATGCGAATCACCTTGGCCAGTCCCAGCGCCGAGAAAATCCTGATCCACAGCCAGCCGATGTCGAACTCCCACGGGCGCTGCGAGAACTTGGCGGAACTGGGAAATGCGTGATGGTTGTTGTGCAATTCCTCGCCGCCCACCAACAGTCCCCAGGGCACCACATTGCGAGCCGCATCCGGACATTCGAAATTGCGGTATCCGGTGTGATGGCCGATGCCATTGATGACGCCCGCCGCCATGAAGGGAACAGCAATCAATTGCGCCGACAGAATGATGATGCCGGGCACGCCAAACAAAACCAGATCCGCGAGTACGAAGAGCGTGACGCCTAGATATTGGTAACGCGAATACACATTGCGTTCGATCCAGTCATCCGGCGTGCCGCGCCCGAATTTTTCCAGGGTCTGCGGATTCTTGGCCTGAAGTCCGTAAAGCTCGGCGCCCTCCAGCAAGACCTTCTTGAGCCCCAGGATCTGCGGGCTGTGAGGGTCATCGGCCGTTTCGCATCGGGCGTGATGCTTGCGATGGACCGCCACCCAGGATTTGGTCAGCATCGTGGTGCTCATCCACAGCCAGAAGCGGAAAATGTGCCGTAGCGCCGGATGCAAATCCAGGCTGCGATGCGTGGCATCGCGATGCAAATAGAGCGTGATGCCCATGAAGGTGAATTGGATGGAGAGGAACGCGTACAGCACGTAACCCCAGAAATGCAGATTCACGAGTCCGTAGAGGAAATCCAAATTCAATGCAATTCTCCAGATGGCCGACGCGGCACCATAGCCGCAAAGGCGTTGCCGCGAAAGTGGCGATTTAACCGCGTGCGTGCGCTCGGGGCGAGATCGCAGTCGAGATTTCCGCAGGTTTGTTTGATATTACCGATAATGGGGAGCACGCGGAAGATTGCAATATCCGTGGTCCCGCTTCCCTGAGCTTTCTTGTTATCACGCCCGTTCTCGGGCGCGGTGGGCGTTACCGATGGAGCGAGTAGCGGCGAACTGCAGATGCCGTTCGCCGCTACCAGGTCAGTTTATTACAGCACTCGTGATCGTCGATCGATCACTCTCGATGCCGGACAGCGTAACAGCGGTCACGGCAAAGTAGTACGTTGCCGGCGACAGGTTCTCGACGACGTACGTCGTCAGCCCAATGGTGTTCAGCTGGACCGTTTGCGTGAGCGCATCGGCGCTGATGCCGTAATACAGCCGATAACCCGCGAGATTGCTCAGCACCGAACCGTCGGTGTTCTGAGTCGGAGGAACCCAAGTGAGCGTTACGTTCCCATTGGAAACCTGGGTGACCGCAATTGCGAACGTTGCCAGAGATGCGCTGGCATTGCCGTCGCTCACCGTAATTGTAATACCGGAGTAGGTTCCTACCTGCGCAGCCGTCGGCGTGCCCGTCAGCTGGCCGGTGTTGGCATTGAACGAGGCCCACGCGGGCTTGTTGGAAATACTGAATGCCAATGTATTACCGTCGCCATCCGCCGCGGTCGGCCGGAAATCGTAACTGCTCCCGGCGTTGATCGACGACAGCGGCGCTCCGGCAATGGTCGGTGCACGATTCGCTGTCGCTGCAGCCGTTACATTGATGTTGAATGCAGTCAGGTAGGTCGTGTGCGTCGCGTCGCTCACGGATATCTTGATGCCTGACGAGGTTCCGACATTGCCCGTACTCGGGGTTCCGGAAAGCTCGCCGGTGAGGGTATTGAAGACTGCCCACGACGGTTTGCCGACGATTCCAAAACTAAACCTGTCGTTGTTGGGGTCCGATGCAATCGGCAAGAACTTGTAGTTCTGTCCGACCATCGCTGTAGTCGCGGGAACGCCCGAAATACTGGGTGCGTTGTCGCGCACCACCTGAAGATAGAATCCGGGAAGCGCAGCGGTCGCCGTACCGTCAGTGACCGTGATGTAGATGTTCGAATACGTACCCACTGCGGATGGAGTGCCGCTCAGTGCGCCCGTCGAGGAATCGAAGGTTGCCCAGCTCGGCTTGTGCGCGATGCTGAAGGACAGCGCGTCGCCGTTGGCGTCGGAGGCCGAAGGCATGAAGTAATAGGGTTTGCCGACGTAAATATATCTTGCCGACATACCGCCGATGGTGGGCGAGACATTAGTGGCGGCAAGTCCGGGCGAAGCGGCGGCGAACGATCCGAATGCGATCAGTGTCGTGAATGCACGTTTGGCGGTGTGGAACGATTGCATGAAACTTCTCCGGGCGATCGCAGAGCGTTCGCGCCGCACGGTCTCAGGCTACGTCAGGGCATTGCGGTGTCGATCCGAACAGCGCGCGACAGCGCCGCCGGCTCATCAGTCACCGTATTCCCGTCTTGCAACTTGAGGCATGGTGCCGCGTCTCGCGGTGGGATTGCCCTTTTTGCTAGCGTGTAAGTAAGACCTCTGCTGGAAATCGCTCCAGGCAAAGGGCCACATCTACACAAGGGAAGTTTTGGCATCTGCAGGCAACGAGTGCTGCGCCACTGACTTCACGACGGGCGTTTGAAAGCGCCCGACGGTAACCCCGCTATCCTCGAACTTTGCAAGCTCGAGGGCCGGAGGCTTTGCGTCACCGCCTTACGACGGCTTTGCCCTTGCGACATTTGCATTCTGCACAGGTGCCGAGTGCATACACATTGGGCGAGCCCGTATCGTTCGGATCGCGCTCCACCGAAGACCCGCTCAGACGGTTGCTGAAGCAGGACTCGGGTTTCGCTCGAGCGCGCTATGTATTTGATTGGCCGCGCCCCTTGGGCACAGGTACGCTAGCCCAAATCCGGAGAGTCCAATGGCGGAAGGAACGCTCATCGATATACGCAAGCAGGTCGAAGGCACGCTCGCAAGCGCGCCGGGTGCGGCCATTTTCGAGCAGTGCGATTTTGCAGCCGCCGATCTGTCGCGGTTGGATTTCACCGGCGCGGCTTTTATCGGCTGCTGCTTTGCCGATGCCTCATTCGCAGCATCGCGGTTCGAAAATACGCAGTGGCGCAATTGTCGAGGCGGGAAGGTCAATTTCGATTCCGCCAAGCTGGAGGAGGTGACGTTCCGCAGCTGCGATCTCAACAATTCATCGTGGTCTCGCACCAGACTTTCCTCGGTCCGCTTCGAGAGCAGCAAGCTGACCGGCGCCGATTTCTCAGGGTGTTCCTCCTTCGCCGTGGAATTTCTCGAATGTCGTTTGGTCGCCGCTCATCTTCGGGGTTTATCTTTTTATAAACGCCTCCTAAAGGATCTCGACTTGTCCGACGCAGATCTGGCGGCCACCGATTTTCGCGATGCGGTCTTTGAGGGAGGCAGCCTGCGTAACGCCAACTTGACCGGCGCTCGCTTTCAAGGCGCGGATCTGCGTAGCGCGGATATCGGCGGGGTTCGATTGATGGATGCCAAGCTCTTCAAGGGTGCTACGATTTCCAAGCAGCAAGCGGCGGATCTTCTGAGTGAGTTGGGCCTAACGGTGCTGTAGGGCTCGGCGTGCTAGCAGTGGCATGGTGATGCGTGGCTTGCGCGAGGTCGGACGAAGTATCGTTGTGAGAGAGGGTTGAAGCATGGAATCGAACGAAAATCCCGGCGGTGATCGATCGCAGGATCCTGCAGAGTATCCGCAGGCCGGACGCGAACGGATGATTCTGCCGCAGCCGATTGCATTACTCGCGAGCGGGAATACGCAGGTGGAGCGGGAAATGTTGGAGCAGCTCGGTCCCGGCAGGGTCTTCATGATGGGCGACAATCCGCGGCTGCCGCGAATGCCTAAAGCGCCGAAACTTCTTGACTTCTTTCGCTTGCGATTTTCGCAGATTACCTTTCGGCACCTGCTGCAAAGCGCGAAAACAGCATTGGATGCCGGGCAGGATGAGAAGGTCGTCGTCGCCTGTTTGCTGCACGATATTTCCAATGGCGCACTGATACGAACCGATCACGGGTACTGGAGCGCGCAGATCGTAGCGCCCTATGTCAGCGAAGAGGTTGCGTGGGCGGTCCAATATCATCAGGCGTTGCGTTATTTCGCGGATGAGTCCGCGGGGTATCGATATCCCGATACATACAACCAGTTTTTCGGCCCGGATTACCAGCCCCCCGAATACATTTGCCAAGCGCATCAGGAGGCACGCAAGCATCGTTGGTACATGACCTCTCGGCTCATCACCATCTACGACATCTATTCGTTTCAGGACAACTGGAATGTAGATCCCGATGAGTTTACCGACGTGATCGGCCGCAACTTCAAAGAACCCAAGGAGGGATTGGGCTTCGACGGCTCGCCCACCGCCCACATGTGGCGTTCGATGATCTGGCCGAATAATTTTCTTTGAGCCTGCGCAAATAATGGCGCAGCGTACCGTGTCTAGGAAGGATGATCATGGGATCCGGATATCGTGCGCGCACGCTTTGCACGCTACTGGCCCAATCGGATACGACGGCATCGGCCAGGTCGCCGAGATCGCGCGCACGCCTCGAGATTCAGGAAGGACGTCGGCCGCAAATCAAATTTGCACAATGTAGCAGCTGTTGGATGCCGCCAGCTTCTTTATAGGAATCGCAAGGCGCTTGAACAGATTTCTTATCTCAGGTTCATTTCGGTAAGGCTGGTTCTGCGGAGCCGTGTCGATCACTGAGTTGGCCTGCCCCATCTTTCTGAATACTTTCTGCAGATTGAACGCCACCGCCTTCTCCTTCATCGTCGAAAGCGTCCACGTGCGAAGCGACAAGATTGTTGCTCGAAATAAATCGATTTCTGCCTTCTTCGCTACCCAAGCGATCATTTGCAGCGGATTCATGCGGTAAAGCTCCAGGGTTTCCCTAAAGGACAGGACGTTGTTCCTGAGCAAACCCAGTTTTGTTGTGAACGCTTCCGAGGCGACGCTCATTTTGTAGAATGCGACGAATATTTTTCCCGACTGCTTCATTACTCGTTTGGCTTCGTTCAGGATCATGCTGATCTGTGCTTCATCACTTATAAAATCAATAACCCCCGTTGCATAAATAATCGTTTCGTAGGTTCCCTCTCCAAAAGGCAGAGCTTTGGCATTCGCCTCGATCAAGATGAGCCCGCGGCGTTTCTTCGCTTGTCGAATCATCTCGGAGCTCAGATCGACGCCATCCGTTTGAATCCCACGCTTGAGCAGCGCTTCCACGATCAGGCCCTGACCTGCGCCTACGACTAACGCCGGTGGGCGAATGTCTCGAATGATGGGACGAAGACTCGGAACATCGAGATAGTTATTCTCAGTCGCAGTGTGATGCAGCGCCAACGCATCCCAATAGTCGGGAAAATGGTTCATGGGGGAATATCTTTGAATTTGAATGATCCGCTAGTGAGGCTTAGGAGCTGCTTGATCGCAAGATCTGACCCAGGGGGCGCTACGTTCTGGCACATTATCTTCGGCTGCGCTCGAGCGATTTGTTAGAGGGTTCCAAGTGTATTACAATGCATGACATGAAGTCTTCCGCCCTTACAATTCGCCTGGATCCGGCGCTCGACCGCCAAGTTGCACGGATTGCCAAACGCACCGGTCGCAGCCGGAGCGAGGTGGTTCGTGATGCGGTGCGGCGACAGCTGGCGCTGGCCCAGTTC
>FTEP01000431.1_pt1 | contig 13823 bp, 12 predicted proteins | sample 1640251 | NCBI WGS metagenome assembly FTEP01 (sample SAMEA3914816, study PRJEB12502) | metagenome | biome: forest; material: soil | place: USA | collected 2011-09-16 | depth 0.3 m | reverse complement strand
TGCGTCGGCATGGCCGGCGGCATGGAGCTGCAGACTACCGTTGCGCCGTTCATTCTGCGCGGAGTAAATCTGCTTGGAATCAACTCCGTGCAGGTAACGCGTGCGTTGCGTCAGGAAGTGTGGGCGCGCATTGCGACCGATCTGAAGCCACGGCACCTGGATGTCATCGGGGCACGCACGATTGAACTGCATGAGTTGGATGCGGCATTCGGCGCCTATCTGCGGGGTGAAGTCACCGGCCGCACCATCGTCAAAATCGGCGATTGATGGGCGCAGAGTTTCATGGATACCGTCCAACATTTGACGTCAGGTGCAGCCGCCCTGAACGTGGACGTGACACCGCAGCAGGCACAGACGCTGCTGCGATTACTCGATGAACTCGACGCTTGGAATCAGCGCATCAATCTCACCGCGATCAAAGACCGTGATCAACAGATCACCAAGCACCTGCTGGACAGCTTATCGGTGCACCGCTACTTGCACGGTAGCCATATCGCTGACATCGGCACCGGGGCTGGATTCCCGGGGTTGCCGTTGGCGCTGCTGAATCCGGGCAGGCATTTCACGCTCATCGATGCCACCGCAAAAAAGCTGCGCTTCGTCGAGCATGCCGCGGCAGTAATGGGTATTAGCAATGTCACGGCCCTGCATGTGCGCGCCGAATCTCATAAACCCGATCCTCGATACGATTGCCTGGTGTCGCGAGCCCTCGGCTCGATTGAAAAATTCGTGATGTGGTGTGGCCCGTCTTGCGCGGGCGGCGGGCGCTTATTGGCGATGAAGGGGCGTCTTCCGGAAGAAGAACTCAAACACATACCGAACGGCTGGAAAGCGGGCGCCGTTCATCGCCTCGTCATTCCGGGCCTCGAGGAAGAACGCCATCTTGTGGAAATTTGCCGCAGCCATGAAAGGCTGTAGACCGTCCCGCGGGATTCCCTTCCGGTCATAGGTTATAGACTGTAGGTAGAAATGAATAGCTTGCTACCACCAATCAAGATTGGCGCGACCGTGCCCGCTATAGCTGTTTTTTTCTTGGCTCTGGCTACAGCCTACAGCCTACAGCCGACAGTCTTCCCATGAACCGCGTCATCGCAGTTACCAATCAGAAAGGCGGGGTTGGCAAAACCACCACCAGCGTCAATCTTGCGGCCTCGCTTGCCGCGACCAAGCGCCGCGTGTTGCTGATCGATATCGATCCACAGGGTAATGCCACAATGGGCTGCGGTGTCGACAAGCGCGCTGCACACCCGACAGTGCTGGAAATGCTGCTCGGCGAGTGTGATGCGGCGAGCGCAATTCGGGCGCTGGAAATCGGCTTCGCGTTGCTGCCGGCGAATCAGGACTTGGTGGCGGCGGAAGTGCAGCTCATGGGTAAAGCGGGCAGCGAGCACCGGTTACGCGACACATTGGGTCCCGTCCGGCACCAATACGACGTCGTGATTATCGATTGCCCGCCGTCGCTCAACATGCTGACCGTGAACGCGCTTGTGGCGTCCGACACCGTCCTGATCCCGATGCAGTGCGAGTACTACGCGCTGGAAGGATTGACGGCACTGGTAAATACCATTGAACAGATTTGCGCCACGGTGAATCCGGCGTTGCGCATCGAAGGCATTCTGCGGACCATGTACGACCCGCGTAACAATCTGGCCAACGAAGTTTCAGCGCAGCTGGCCGAGCATTTTGGCGACAAAGTTTTCCGTACAGTCATTCCGCGCAATATCCGGCTTGCCGAGGCGCCGAGCTTCGGCAAGCCTGCTTTGAACTACGACAGGGAATCGCGCGGCGCTGTCGCGTATCTGGCGCTGGCGGGGGAAATGCTGCGGCGAGAGGATGCGAAGCTGGCGGAGGGCGGGGCGGCCGGCGCTGCTGCCGCACCTGCGCATCAGGGCGCGGAAAAAAGCTGACCGCAACAGCGCTTGCGTGGCTAAGCATCGGCAGGGTCGCTAATATCCCGCAACTTCTTCGCGGCGCACTTCTTCAATCGACATGAGCACGAAACGACCGAGTTTGGGACGGGGGCTGGGCGCCCTTCTGGGTCAGCCCGTGAACGAGGCGCCTGCCGGTGCAGACCAGCCTGTGCGTGACGAAGAATTGGTCAAGGTGCCGGTGGATCTACTCCAACGAGGCAAATATCAGCCGCGCCTGGACCTGCGCCCCGAATCGCTGCAGGAGTTGGCGGCCTCCATCAAGGCGCAAGGCTTGGTCCAACCGATTATCGTGCGACTTTTAGAAAACCAACCCCCCAACCAGCCGCGGCGTTACGAGATCATTGCCGGCGAACGCCGTTGGCGCGCCGCTCAAATGGCGGGTTTGCATGAGATCCCCGCGGTATTGCGCCGTGTATCCGACAGTGCAGCGGTGGCGATGGCGCTCATCGAAAATATTCAGCGCGAGAACTTGAATCCGCTCGAAGAGGCTCGGGCGTTGGAGCGGCTGATTGGCGAGTTCGATATGACGCATCAGACCGCGGCCGATGCCGTCGGGCGATCGCGGGCCGCGGTTTCCAACCTGCTGCGACTGCTGGAACTCGCCGATGAAGTTAAAGAATTTGTTGAGAAACGCGCGCTCGAGATGGGGCATGCACGCGCGCTTTTGGCTCTATCGCAGCGTCGGCAGCAGGTCGAGGTCGCAACCCTGGTCGTGAAGAAGAACTTGTCGGTGCGTGAAACCGAGGCCCTGGTGCGGCAGACACTGGCGCACGCCAAAGCGGGCACGACCTCAGAGCAGCCCCGGCCAGACCCCAACGTGCGTAAGCTGGAAACCGACCTGACCGAGAAGCTCGGGGCGAAAGTGCAGCTTCAGTACGGCCCCAGCGGCAAGGGCAAGTTGATCATCAATTACACCAGTTTGGATGAGCTCGATGGCATACTTGAGCACATTCACTGATGGGCCTGCGGGCGAATTGCCGAATAGTTATAACTGCGAATCAATCCCAACCTGCGCACAACCCGAAGCAGCGGTGGGGAAAGCCCGCAATTCATCCTGGAATCGAGGCCACTACAATCGTTTCTTTGATGCGATCCAGGGTTCAAGACGTTTCTTGAAGCACCGCAAAACGCTGCGTATAATCCGCCGCCGCCTGCTACGGGCAAATCATAAGCGGGCCGGCATTTGACGGATTCAGACGCCACACGTCGCCGGATGTACGGCTCACGCAGTGGCTTTTTTGTTGCCCGCGAATTGTCGGCAAACGATCGACACTGATTGGAATGGGGCATTGAGCGCGCATGAATTCGTCAGGGCACGCAGGCAAGCGTTGCAGATAACGTTTGCGCAGCTGCTGGCTCTGCTCGTGGTCGCGGCCGCGTGCGGACTTGCCTGGGGATTGCGCTCGGGGGTCTCCGCTGCGGTGGGCGGAAGCATCGGGATCGTGGCTCAAGCGGGCTCGGCTTTCATATCGCTCAGAGATCGCCCGGGTGCTTCGGCCGCACGGATTGCAGGTAGAGTTTTTCTAGGTTGGCTGACCAAGGTGCTATTCACCCTTGCCTTGCTGGTGATTGCATTCAGGTCGCGGCGTTTGTCACCCCTGCCACTACTATGTGGATATGCCGTGACGATTCTGATGTACGGCGTCGCCGCCGCGCGTGTGACTAAATTACCGTCGACTCGGCGGGACTGAACTTGGGACATGTAACGAACGATCTTATGGCAGCTGAAGCTCCTGCAACCAGCAGCGAATACATCAGTCATCATCTGCAGCATCTGCAGGTGGGTCATGGCTTTTGGACGTTCAACATCGACTCGCTGATCATGTCGAGTGGTCTGGGCGCGCTATCGCTACTGTTTTTCTGGGTAGTGGCGCGCAAGGCCACTGCTGGAGTGCCAGGCAAGACCCAGGCTTTTATCGAGATGATCATCGACTTCATCGATACTCAGGTCAAAGACGTATTCCACGGTGATCGCAGTTTCCTCGCGCCGCTCGCACTGACCATCTTCGTGTGGGTTTTCATGATGAATGCAATGGATCTGCTGCCTCTGGACGTGCCGGGCAAGATCGCGCACCTGTTCGGCGCGGAGCATTTCCGCCCCGTGCCCACTGCGGACGTCAACACCACTTTCGCCATGTCGATCACGGTGTTTTTTCTGGTCATCTTTTATAGCTTCAAGGCAAAAGGTGCGGGCGGCTATGTACACGAGCTGTTCACCGCGCCCTTCGGCAAACATCCGGCGTTGTGGATTCCCAATTTCGGGCTCAACGTCATCGAGATGGCATCAAAGCCGGTGTCGCTCGCAATGCGGCTGTTCGGCAACATGTACGCGGGCGAAATAGTATTCATGTTGATTGCGTTGCTGGGCGCTTCCTGGGCCGGCTGGACTCTCGGGTCGGGCTTTTCATTCGCGGGCCAAGTGGTTGCAGGCGCGGTGTGGGCAATCTTCCATATCCTGATCATTACCCTGCAAGCGTTCATTTTCATGGTGCTCACGGTGGTCTACATCGCGATGGCGCACGAGCATCATTGAGGCATTCGAGGCGGTTTCTATTACTTCGCATTTGAGTTTCTTCAGGAGATAAAGATGGAAAACATTGCACACGTTCAGGCCTTCATGGCCCTGGGTATCGGGCTCATCATCGGCTTGGGCGCGATCGGTGCGTGTATCGGCATCGGCATCATGGGCGCGAAATTTCTCGAGTCTGCCGCCCGCCAACCGGAGTTGATGCCGGTTCTGCAGATCCGGATGTTCCTGCTGGCCGGGTTGATCGACGCTTCTTACCTGATCGGTGTGGCCCTGGCGATGTACTTCGCCGTTGGCAATCCGTTGCTGGCTCAACTGCAGGCTGCCGGTTAACGCCGAACACCGCTTACAAAGAGCAGCATCGCCATGAATCCCAACGCAACGCTATTTGGTCAGATCATCGTCTTCGCGATCCTGATCTGGTTCGCGATGAAGTTCATCTGGCCGCCGATGCTGGTTGCGATAGAGGAGCGGCGCAAGAAAATTGCAGAAGGCCTCGCCGCCGCCGATCGCGGCGAGAAGGATTTGGTTGAAGCCAAGGCAGCCGCGACCCACATCGTGCGCGAGTCGCGCGAGCAAGCTGCCAAGATCGTCGAGCAGGCGAACCGCCGCGGAACGGAGCTCGTCGAAGAGGCAAGACACGTAGCGGTGGAAGAAGGTCAGCGGCTGGTCGGCGATGCACGCCAGGAAATCGTAATCGAACGCAACCGTGCGCGCGAGCAGCTACGGCAGGACGTTGCCGCGCTCGCAGTAAGCGCGGCGAGCAAATTGCTGGGGCGCGAGATCGATGCAAAAGCGCATGCAGATCTGCTCGAGAAGCTGGCTGTAGACATCGAACGCGGCTAACGACGGTTACCAACTATGGCTGAAAGAGCAACACTCGCCAGACCCTATGCCAGAGCCGCTTTCGCACAGGCGCAAACCGGCGGTGCATTGGGTGTTTGGTCGGAAATGCTGGCGAACGCTACTGCGGTAGTCAGCGATCCGCGGGTGAAGCAGCTATTGCTCGACCCCAAAGTGCGCAACCAGCAGCGCATCGATTTCTTGGCCGAAATGTTGGGCACGAAGCTCACCGAACAAGGGCGCAATTTCCTGCAGATGCTGGCCGAAAATCGCCGTTTGGTATTGCTGCCCGAAATCGCCACGATGTTCGAGACGTTGCGTGCCGAAGCCGAGCATACGGCGGATGTGCAAGTCACGTCGGCTGTGGTGTTGAGCGACGCCCAACGACAGCGTTTGGCGGCAGCACTGAATAAACGCTTGAAACGCGGGGTGCGCCTGCACTGTGACGTCGACCCCACCTTGATCGGCGGTGCCATCATCAGGGCCGGTGACATGGTGATTGACGGCTCACTCAAGGCGCAGCTTGATCGGCTGGCTGCTGCGGCTACCCACTGACGACACTACGAATGATGCACGGACATTCAAATCCGTGCTGCACGAGGAAGGGCAATGTCCATCAAGGCTTCTGAAATCAGCGAACTGATCCGCCAGCGAATCGAAAAATTCAGCGGAGCCACTGAAGAACGCAACGTCGGCAGCGTCGTCACCGTGACCGACGGCATCGTGCGCATTCACGGCTTGGCCGACGTGAAATACGGCGAAATGCTCGAGTTCCCCGGCGGCAGCATCGGCTTGGCGCTGAACCTTGAAAGGGATTCAGTCGGCGCGGTAGTGCTGGGCGAATATAAGCACATCACCGAGGGAGATTCCGTCAAGACGACCGGACGCATTCTCGAAGTTCCCATCGGGGAGGCGTTGCTGGGCCGCGTGGTGGATCCGCTCGGTAATCCAATCGATGGCAAAGGCCCGATCGACACGCCGCACAAGGCCCCTATCGAGCGCGTGGCACCGGGCGTGATTTTCCGCAAATCCGTCAGCCAACCGGTGCAGACCGGCTACAAGGCGGTCGACTCGATGGTGCCGGTGGGCCGCGGTCAACGCGAATTGATCATCGGCGACCGCCAGACCGGCAAGACGGCGCTTGCGATCGATACCATCATCAACCAGAAAAACAGCGGCATCAAATGCATTTACGTGGCGATCGGACAGAAGCAGTCCTCGATCGCCAATGTGGTGCGCAAGCTGGAAGAACACGATGCGATGAAGCACACCATCATCGTCGCGGCGTCCGCTTCGGTACCTGCTTCGCTGCAGTACATCGCACCTTATTCCGGCTGCACCATGGGCGAGTACTTCATGGACCAGGGCGAAGATGCTCTGATCATTTACGACGATCTGACCAAGCAGGCGTGGGCCTATCGTCAGATTTCGCTGTTGCTGCGCCGGCCCCCGGGCCGCGAAGCCTATCCCGGCGATGTGTTCTATTTGCACTCGCGTTTGCTGGAGCGTTCCGCGCGCGTCAACGAAGAATACGTCGAGAAGAAGACCAATGGCCGCGTCAAAGGCAAAACCGGTTCGCTTACCGGCTTGCCCATCATCGAAACCCAGGCGGGCGACGTCACGGCATTCGTGCCGACCAACGTCATCTCGATCACCGACGGGCAGATTTTCCTCGAAGGCGATCTGTTCAACGCCGGCATCCGTCCCGCCATGAACGCCGGCATCTCGGTGTCGCGTGTCGGTGGTGCCGCGCAGACCGGCATCATCAAGAAGCTCGGCGGGGGCATTCGTCTCGCGCTTGCACAATACCGCGAGCTGGCGGCGTTCTCGCAGTTCGCATCGGATCTTGATGAAACCACTCGCCGTCAACTCGAGCGTGGGCAGCGCACGACCGAGCTGATGAAGCAAAAGCAGTTTGCGCCCATGTCCGTGGCGGAAATGGCGCTGTCGATCTATGCGGTGAATAACGGCTTCCTGGATAAAGTGCCATTGAAGAAGGTGGGCGACTACGAGTCGGCCCTGCATTCCTTCGCCAAGACCAACTACAAGTCGCTGCTCGACGGCATCAATGCAAAGCCGGAACTGAGCAAGGAAGTCGACGCAGCGTTGAAGAAACTCTGCGAAGAATTCACGACGACGGGAACGTACTGATGAAGACCGTAGACCGTCCCGCGGGATTCCCTTCCGATCATAGACTGTGGGCCGTAGCTAGAAAGAACAGCGCGCAATCCTTTCCGTCTACAGCCTACGGCCTGCAGCCTACAGCCTGAGCGAAGCTCACATGCCCGGCACCAAAGAAATCCGTACCAAGATTGCGAGCTTCAAAAGTACTCGCAAGATCACCAAGGCCATGGAAATGGTGTCGGCGAGCAAGATGCGCCGCTCGCAGGAGCGTATGCGTGCCGCTCGCCCTTACGCGGAGCGCATTCGCCGCGTAATCGGCCATCTGCGTCTCGCCAATCCGGATTTTCGGCATCCTTATCTCGTGGAGCGGCAAGCGCGCTCAGTGTGCTTCATTGTAATCAGCACCGATCGTGGACAGGTTGGAGCCTTGAACGCCAACCTGTTCAAGTCCACGCTCGCCGCGATGCGCGACTGGCAAAAGCAGGGAGCGCAAATCAATGCGTGTCTGATCGGCGCGAAAGGCGTGCAATTCTTTCGTCGCCTGGCCCATATCAACACCTTGGCGACCGTGACGCATCTAGGGGATAAGCCACGCGTTGCCGATCTGATCGGTTCCGTCAAAGTAGCCCTGGATCTGTACCGCGAAGCCAAGATCGACAGGCTTGTTTTAGTGCACAACACGTTCGTCAACACCATGAGTCAGCGGCCGATCGTTCGGCAGCTGCTACCATTGGTCACCGAGGATGAAGGCCAGCTGCAGAAGCTGTGGGATTACATCTACGAGCCTTCGGCGGCGGAGATTCTCGATGGATTGCTGATGCGATACATCGAAAGCCAGGTGTATCACGGCGCGCTGGAGAACGTTGCCAGCGAAATGGCAGCGCGGATGGTTGCCATGAAGAGCGCCACCGATAATGCCGGCAAGCTCATCGAAGAGCTGCAATTGATTTACAACAAAGTGCGCCAGGCTGCGATCACCAAAGAGATCAGCGAGATCGTCGGCGGCGCGGCAGCGGTGTGACCGGGAAGGTAGCTGGCCACCGGCTGCCGGCAAGAATTTGAATTTGGTTTTGAGTTGATTTTGTTGAGGCGTTAGCCGAGTACGTTCTGGCGAGTCCAGCACAGCGGCCGATAGCCCGAGGAACAAGCAAATGTCTACTGGCAAGATTGTGCAGATCATCGGTGCGGTGATCGATGTGGAATTTCCACACGATCAGATTCCCAAGGTCTACGACGCGTTGAAACTCGACGACGTCGATTTGACTCTCGAAGTTCAGCAGCAGCTCGGCGACGGCGTCGTCCGCACGATCGCAATGGGTGTCTCCGAGGGTTTGAAGCGTGGTTTGACCGTGAAGTCCACTGGGAAGCCGATCTCGGTGCCGGTGGGCAAAGCGACACTTGGCCGCATCATGGATGTGCTCGGCGCTCCCCAGGATGAGCGCGGTCCGGTTCAGGCCACCGAATTCCTGCCGATCCATCGTCCCGCGCCTTCTTACGAAGATCAGGCGGGCGGCCAGGACTTGCTCGAGACGGGCATCAAAGTCATCGATCTACTGGTTCCCTTCGCCAAGGGCGGCAAGATCGGCTTGTTCGGCGGTGCCGGCGTGGGTAAGACGGTCACGATGCTCGAGCTGATCAACAACATCGCCAAAGCACACTCCGGTCTGTCGGTGTTCGCTGGCGTCGGTGAGCGTACTCGTGAAGGCAACGACTTCTATCACGAGATGTCCGAGTCCGGCGTCATCAATCTGCAGAACCTGTCGGAATCGAAAGTGGCGATGGTCTATGGTCAGATGAACGAGCCGCCCGGCAATCGTTTGCGCGTCGCCTTGACCGGACTGACGATGGCGGAATATTTTCGCGATGAGAAGACCGAAACCGGCAAGGGCCGCGACGTACTGCTGTTCATCGATAACATTTACCGCTACACGCTCGCGGGAACCGAAGTGTCTGCACTCTTGGGCCGAATGCCTTCGGCGGTAGGTTATCAGCCGACGCTGGCGGAGGAGATGGGCGTGCTGCAGGAACGCATCACCTCGACGAAAACCGGTTCGATCACTTCGATCCAAGCGGTTTACGTTCCCGCGGACGATCTGACCGATCCGTCCCCCGCCACGACGTTCGCCCATCTGGACGCCACCGTGGTGCTCGACCGGCAGATCGCGGCGCTGGGTATTTTCCCCGCGGTGAACCCGTTGGATTCCACTAGCCGCCAGCTCGACCCGTTGGTCATTGGCGAAGAGCATTACAATGTGGCGCGAGGCGTTCAGGCGGTCCTGCAGCGCTTCAAGGAGCTGCAGGACATCATCGCGATTCTCGGCATGGATGAGCTATCCGAAGACGATAAGTTGACCGTGTATCGGGCGCGCAAAATCCGCAGCTTTCTGTCGCAGCCGTTTCATGTGGCGGAAGTATTTACCGGCAATCCCGGCAAGTACGTGTCTCTGAAAGACACCATCCGCAGCTTCAAGGCGATATTGTCCGGCGAGTACGACCATCTGCCCGAGCAGGCGTTCTACATGGTCGGCACCATCGAAGAAGCGGTCGAAAAGACCAAGACACTGCAGTAAGCGCGGGATCTATGGCTACCATTCACGTCGACATCGTCAGCGCCGAGGGAGAGATTTTCTCCGGCGAAGCTGCCATGGTGTTCGCGCCTGCCGTCATGGGGGAAATCGGCATTGCTCCGCGCCATGCGCCCCTGCTGACGAATCTCAAGCCCGGCGAAGTGCGAGTGCAGACGCCCGGCGGCGAGATGCAGCTTTTCTTCGTCTCCGGGGGTGCACTCGAGGTCCAACCTCATCAGGTCACGGTGCTGGCCGATACGGCATTGCGCGCGAAGGATCTGGATGAAGCGGCTGCTCTGCAGGCGAAGCAGCGTGCCGAAGAAGCACTCAGCGGCGGCAAGGGTACGATGGAGATCGCGGAGGCTCAAGCCGAACTCGCTCGTGCCGTGGCGCAGCTCCGGGCAATCGAGCGGCTGCGAAAGCTCGGCCGGAGCTGATTCGGTCATTGTTCGCAGATCATGAGCCTGCCTTCGGCGGGCTTTTTTGTTTGCGAACCAGGCAGCATCGCGCAACGCCCTTTGAGCCATAATTCGCCGCGACCCCTTTGTACGGAGCACTCAACATGAGCTTGAGCGTTGTCATCCTGGCCGCAGGCCAGGGTAAGCGAATGAAGTCCGATCTTCCCAAGGTCCTGCAACCACTGGCGGGACGTCCGCTGCTTGCACACGTCATACGAACCGCACAGGCGTTGAATCCAACGTCGTTGCACGTCGTTTACGGCCATGGAGGAGAAATCGTCAAACAGGCGCTCGCCGACCAGGATATTCGCTGGGTCCTGCAGGCCGAGCAGCTGGGCACCGGACACGCAGTTGCACAAGCGATTCCTGACATTGCCGACGACGAACTCGTGCTGGTGCTCTATGGCGATGTACCTTTGATCCGTGCCGAAACGCTACGGCAGCTGATCGGCAAAGCTCAGGATGATTCGCTCGCGCTGCTGTCGGTGATTCTTGCGGATGCCGCCGGGTATGGCCGCATCGTCCGCGACGGCGGCGGCAATGTAGTACGCATCGTCGAGCACAAAGACGCCAATACCAAAGAACGCGCAATCAACGAGGCCAACAGCGGACTGCTGGCGGTCCGTGCCAAGCTGCTGCGCAAGTGGCTGGCAGCGCTGCGCAACGACAACGTGCAAGGCGAGTACTACCTTACCGACATCGTGAACGCAGCCGTGCGCGATAGCGTGCGTATCAACGCCGTGATCGCACAGACGGAAACCGAAGTCCTCGGCGTCAACGATAAAGTGCAACTCGCACAACTTGAGGGCGCGTTGCGTCTACAGCGTGCGACCGAATTGATGTTGCAAGGCGCGACCATCGTCGATCCGCATCGCATCGATATCCGTGGCGAGGTGAGTGTCGGGCGCGATGTATTTATCGATGTCAACGCGGTATTGGTCGGGACAGTGAAGCTCGGCAATCGAGTAAAAATCGGCCCCAATTGCTTTGTCCGCGACGCGCAGATCGGCGAGGACAGCGAAATATTTCCTAACAGCGTAATCGACAACGCCATCGTCGGGCCACGCTGTTTGGTGGGACCGTTTGCACGACTGCGCCCCGACGCGCATCTGGAAAGCGACGTCCACATCGGCAATTTTGTCGAGGTCAAGAAGAGCCATATCGGCGCCGGCAGCAAGGCAAACCACCTGACTTACCTGGGCGATGCGACGGTGGGCAGCAAGGTGAACGTCGGCGCCGGGACGGTTACCGTGAACTATGATGGCGTGAACAAATGGCGTACCGAAATCGGCGACGGCGCATTTGTCGGTTCCGGGTCGATGCTCATTGCGCCGGTTAACATCGGTGCGAACGCCAACACCGGCGCGGGTTCAACCATCACCCACGATGTGCCTCCCGGTAAACTGGCCTTGGGCCGTGCCCGTCAGGTCACGATTGAAGGATGGCAACGCCCCAAAAAGAAGTGATGCGGCGGACGTGCTGTCTGCACCGCGTGCATCCATTGTGGTCCGGGATTTGTGACTCGCCGCAGTTCTGTCAAACCACCCTCTAGTACAATGACAGCGAAACAGCGATTGGACTCCTAGCCATTCGCTACAGCGGCGGCAGCCAGTGTGCTTCGAGGTGTTTAATGTGCGGAATTGTCGGGGCCATTTCGGATCGTGACGTCGTACCGATCCTGATCGAAGGATTGCGCCGACTGGAATACCGCGGCTATGACTCCGCCGGCGTCGCGGTGCTCAACGGAACCCAGCACTTGCAGCGCTTGCGCACCGTGGGCAAGGTCAAAATGTTGCAGGAAGCGCTCTGCGAGACGCCCACGCACGGCCAAGTGGGAATTGCCCACACTCGGTGGGCAACCCATGGCGTTCCTTCCGAGCGCAACGCTCACCCGCACATTTCCCGCGATGGCATCGCCATCGTGCACAACGGCATCATCGAGAATCACGAAGAGCTGCGCGATGAGCTGAAGAAGCTCGGCTATCAGTTCACCTCCGAGACCGACACCGAAGTCATCGCCCACCGCATTCACTTCCACAAGCAAAAGCAGCCGGATTTGTTCAAGGCCGTGCGGGCAACCGTCGCCGAGCTTGAGGGCGCATATGCGCTGGCCGTGGTATCGCAAGATGATCCCGACCGCATTTTGCTTGCGCGTGCCGGATGTCCCGTCGTTATCGGTGTGGGTGTGGGGGAAAATTTCGTTGCCTCAGACGTGGCGGCGCTATTGCCCGTCACGCGCAACTTCATCTTCCTCGAAGAGGGAGACGTCGCAGAGATTCACCGCGACAGCGTGCGCATTCTCGATGCCGAAGGCAATACAGCGGATCGTCCGATGCGCGCGAGCGCCTTATCGGCCGATGCCGCCGAGAAAGGCGACTACCCGCACTACATGCTCAAGGAAATCTTCGAGCAACCGCGTGCCATCGCCCAGACCCTTGAAGAGCGGGTGGCGGGCGGCAAACTGTTGGAAGCGGCCTTTGGTCCGGCGGCAACGGATATTTTTCGGCGCACCGAGGCAGTACAGATAGTGGCGTGCGGGACGAGTTATCACGCCGGCGCAGTCGCGAAATACTATATCGAGCAGATTGCGCGCCTGCCGTGCTGGGTGGAGATCGCAAGCGAGTATCGCTATCGCAACCCGGTGGTACCCAAGAACACTTTGTTGGTGACCATTTCCCAATCGGGCGAAACGGCCGATACCCTGGCCGCGTTGCGGCTCGCTAAGCAGTCTGGGTATCTCTCGTCATTGTCGATTTGTAACGTGCCCGAAAGTTCGCTGGTGCGCGAGTCCGACCTGGTATTGCTCACGCGGGCCGGCCCCGAGATCGGAGTGGCGTCCACCAAAGCTTTTACTACGCAATTGACCGCGCTGGGCATGCTCGTCGTAGCACTCGCAAAACATAACGGCTCAGATCCAGAACGCGAGCGCGGCTTGGTCCAGCGGCTCATCGAAATTCCGTCGCTGGTCGAGAAGACCTTGCACCTGGACCCGGTGATCAAGAAACTCGCCGAGCGCTTCGCGGACAAGCATCATGCATTGTTCCTGGGCCGCGGTCAGATGTACCCGATTGCGATGGAGGGCGCGCTGAAGCTCAAGGAAATTTCATACATCCACGCCGAGGCGTATCCGGCCGGCGAACTCAAGCACGGGCCGCTGGCATTGGTGGATGCAGATATGCCCGTCATTACGATTGCGCCGAATAACGACCTGCTGGAAAAGCTCAAGTCGAATCTTCATGAAGTACGCGCACGAGGCGGTGAGCTTTTTGTGTTTGCCGATCCCGAGTCCGGGATCGAGTCCTCGGATGGCGTAACGGTCATCCACATGCCCAAGCACGTCAGCCATTTCCAAGCGTCGGCGATTTACACGGTA
>FTEP01000268.1_pt1 | contig 14906 bp, 13 predicted proteins | sample 1640251 | NCBI WGS metagenome assembly FTEP01 (sample SAMEA3914816, study PRJEB12502) | metagenome | biome: forest; material: soil | place: USA | collected 2011-09-16 | depth 0.3 m | reverse complement strand
CCGCGAAAATTAAAGCGCACCGTGGGCACGCCCAAACCCTGCATCGTACGTCCCAGCATGTGAACTACTTTGTTGTTCATGCTGCCGCCGTGCAGTGGATGCGGGTGGCATATCACGCCCAGATGCGTCGCATCATGGTCGGGTGGTATTTCGACGATCGCTTCGAGCGGCCCCGCGGGGCCCGCGATGTGCATTGGTTGAGTCGCGGGTAATCGGTAAACATCGTTCATTGCAGATCAGCTCCGGAAATTCTGCTCCCGCCGATGCTCGATAATAGAGCTTCGTTGCCGGGGCGAGGTACCATGCGGTAACCGAGAAATGACCGCTCGCGCTCCACATGCAATTCCAATGACTGTAAATCACCGGCCGGGCACCGACTCGGCGATTGAATTGGAACAGCGCTATTGCGCTCGTAATTACTCACCGCTTCCAGTCGTGCTGGTTCGCGCGGCTGGCGCTCATGTGTGGGACCGCAATGGCCGCCGTTATCTGGACATGATGAGCGCTTATTCGGCTGCGAGCCATGGTCATGCGCATCCTCGTTTGGTTCGAGCGCTGACGCGGCAGGCACAGCAGCTGACCATTGTGTCGCGGGCTTTTTATACCGATCGTCTCGGGCCATTGCTGGAGCGGGCGTGCGCGTTGTTCGGCATGGATAGAGGGTTGCCCATGAACAGCGGGGCAGAGGCCGTCGAGACTGCTCTTAAGGCAGCGCGCAAATGGGCGTACGAAGTCAAAGGCGTTGCCGCGGACTGCGCCGAGATCATCGCCTGCGAAGGCAATTTTCACGGCCGCACGCTTGGCATCGTCGCCATGTCGACCGAGGAACAATACCGCCGCCAGTTCGGTCCTTTCATGCCGGGTATTCGCATCGTTCCCTATGGGGATTCCGCAGCACTCGAACGCTCGATCACCCCGAATACGGCAGCGTTCATTGTGGAACCCATCCAGGGCGAGGCCGGAATCCGCATTCCGCCGCCAGGATATTTGGCGGCGTGTGCGCGCATTTGCAAGAAACACAACGTGCTGCTGGTAGCCGACGAAATCCAAAGCGGACTCGGCCGCACCGGACGCATGCTCGCCTGCGAACACGAGCAGCTGCAGCCCGATGGATTAGTCATAGGCAAATCTCTCGGCGGGGGTCTGCTGCCGGTGTCCATGTTTCTTGCGCGCCATGAAGTAATGAACGTATTCCAACCTGGCGATCACGGCAGCACCTTTGGAGGTAATCCACTGGCTGCAGCAGTCGCGCTGGAAGCTTTGGATATATTGATCGATGAGCGGCTGTGCGAACGCAGCGCCCAGCTGGGCGAGCGCTTGTTACAGTCTCTAAGACGCATCGAGTCGCCATTGATCCGCGAAGTGCGCGGGCGCGGCCTGTGGGTTGGGGTTGATTTCGATCCGGCGAAGGTGTCGGGCCGGAATATTGCCGAGCGGCTACTCGATCGCGGTATTCTCACCAAAGAAACCCATGGCACGGTGATCCGGTTTGCCCCACCGTTGGTGGTTGCTGCGGAGGATCTGGATTGGGCAGTCGCGCAGTTTCGCGACCTCGTGTTGGAGTTGGAGCAGCCTGCGGGACTTTGAATTATCCCGGTTTGTCGTGTCCGAGCAATTCGACGTCAAAAATCAGCGTCGCGTTCGGTGGAATCACGCCACCCGCACCTTGCGCGCCATAGCCCAAATCCGGCGGTACAATCAAACGCCGCTGACCGCCGACTTTCATTCCAACCACCCCCTCGTCCCAGCCTCGAATGACGCGTCCGCCGCCCAGCGGAAAACGAAACGGCTGCCCGGCATCACGCGAGCTATCGAATTTTTGTCCCTTGTGGTCGGGCGCGGCAGCATCGAACAACCATCCGGTGTAATGCACTACGGCGATTTCCCCTGCGACCACCGCCTCACCGGCGCCCGGCGCCAGATCTTCGATCACCAAATGATCCACGGCCGACGCACTTGACTGTGACATTGTCTGCACCGGCTGGGACGCGGGTTTGTTCGGCTTACAGCTTGCAACGCTAATGAGCATCAACGTCAGGATCGCCAGCCTGAGTGATTGAGCTCCCATGAAATTATTTCGCGAGCTGCAATAGCGTGGAAGGCACCCAGCCTTCGTTACCCAGCTCGTCGGAAACCTGCCACCAGATTTTGTCCTTTTCGCCTGTCGGATACAGCATCGTGCCCGGATCCAGATCGCGCACCACCTTGGATTTCACGTCGGCTTTTTCATACAGACGACCGGGCTTGGCCATGGTCACGGACTGCGACACGTTGTCCGCCTTGGTGTCGTGGTTCATCGTCTTGACGTCGCCGACCAGTTTGGTGAATGCATCCAGATAGGCCATGGTGACGACCTGGCCGATCTCGGTGTTGGCGTAGCTGCTCGCGCCCGCCGCAGCGAATGCCCCGAAAAAAGCACCGCCGCCGGCGCCCCAGCCCAAATCGGTCTTCTTGGAATGGCCCTCGGTCAGAGCAACTTGTTCAGTTGAACGCACGTCGGTCAGTGTCAGCACGACGTCCGCAGTTTTACTCTTGAGGCTGATGCCACCGACGACGGCGCCCGCGACACCACCCAGCACTCCGCCCAGCAAGCCGCCGATATTTCTGCCGCTCGAATTGGCATTTTTATTCACCAGATCAGGTACCAGCACATAGTCGGCGGCCTTCATCTGCCCCTTACCTATATTTGAGCCGCCCCGCATTTCGCCACTGCCCGCCAAAGCGCGTTCTGTCTGTGCCGCCGCCAGGCCCTTGCCGCGATCCAGCAAAGTAAAGCATTTGGATTGCGAGACAAAAACTTTAATCAGCGCCTCGGGCGACTCTAGGTTGTAAGCGGTCCACCATTTATTTTCAGGTTCGGTGACGGCCAAGGTGCCGATCTTCTTGTCGCAAGTGGGAATCGTCACCTGCTTGTCCTCGGCATGTGCGCTTGCGGCCGCAACTATCCCCGCGAGCGCGACTGATGCCCAAACGCCGGACTTAACGGTGTGCCTTAACATTGCGATGACCCCATTCGATATCGTTATGGGCGCCATACTAGCCCAGCGGTGGCTGCGAACTCAAAGCGCCGCTGGGCGAAATGTCACTGATTCAGCAATAGGCGGTTAAGTCGCTGCACAAACGCCGTGGGATCGGGCAACTGACCACCGTTGGTGAGTGTCGCCTGCTCTAACAGCAGCTGCGCCAGATCATCGAAAGCGGATGTTTCCGGTGAATTTTCCAATTTCTGCACCAAAGGATGGGCGGGATTGATTTCCAGCGAAGGTTTGCTGGGCGGAAGCTTTTGGCCTGCTGCCTCCAGAATGCGGCGCATTTGCTCGCCCATGTCTTGCTCCGCGAGCACCAGACAGGCAGGCGAATCCGTCAGACGATTGGTCACCCGAACACTATCCAGTCGATCGCCCAACACTTTCTTGATGCGCTCGGCGACGCCGCCGTGCTCCTTCTCGAGCGATTCGCGCTGCTGCTTTTCCTCGGCAGTTTCGGCCGCGGACAGATCCAATTCACCGCGGGCGACGTTGCGCAGATTCTTGCCTTCGTACTCGCGCAGATGCTGCATCAGCCATTCATCGACGCGATCCCACAATAACAACACCTCGATACCGCGTTTGCGCAACGCTTCCAAATGTGGGCTGGACTTCGCGGCCGAAAAACTATCGGCCAGAATGTAGTAAATGGATTGCTGATCCGGTTTCATCCGCGACAGATAATCGTCGAGCGAAACTTGCTGTTCTTCACGTTCCTGCGCGGTGCTGGAAAAGCGCAGCAACTTTGCGATGCGCTCGCGATTGGTCGCGTCCTCCGCCGGTCCTTCCTTCAACACGCTGCCAAATTCTTTCCAGAATGCCTGATATTTCTCCGGCTCGTCCTTCGCCAATTTCGACAGCATGTCGAGCACCCGGCGCGTCAGCGCGCCCTTCATGGAGTCGATGGCTGCATCGTGCTGGAGCATTTCGCGGGAAACGTTCAGCGGCAGATCTGCGGAATCGACCACGCCTTTGATAAAGCGCAGATATAGCGGCAGGAATTGTTCGGCGTCGTCCAGAATGAAGACGCGGCGCACATAGAGCTTCAGGCCGCGCGCCGCATCGCGATGCCACAGATCAAACGGGGCATGCGCAGGCACGTACAGCAGGCTGGTGTATTCCTTCGAGCCTTCCACCTTATTGTGCGACCACGCGATAGGATCCGAAAAATCGTGCGTGACGTGTTTATAGAACTCTTTGTAGTCCTCATCTTTCAGGTCGGTACGCGGACGCGTCCATAGCGCCTGCGCGTGATTGATCGTCTCGTATTCGCCACCGGACTGTTCGCCGGTCTTCTTCATCCGCACGGCAAACGCAATGTGATCCGAATAGCGCCGCACCAGAGAGCGAATCCGGTAGTCGTCGGCAAACTCCTTTTCACTATCCTTCAGATGCAGCACCACCTTGGTGCCGCGTAGCGCTAACTCGATAGTTTCTACGGTGAATTCACCGTCGCCCCGCGATTCCCAATGCACACCTTCGGCCGCCGGCAAACCTGCATGGCGAGAGAAGATTTCCACCCGATCGGCCACGATGAAAGAAGAATAAAAGCCGACGCCGAACTGGCCGATGAGTTGCGAATCCTGCTTTTGATCGCCGGTCAGCTTCGCCAGAAATTCCGCGGTGCCCGAGCGCGCAATGGTTCCCAGGTGTTCCACCGCTTCGGCGCGGCTCATACCGATTCCATTATCGATGATCGTCAGCAAACCCGCGTTTTTATCCACATCGATGGTGACGGCGAATTGGGTATCGGCTTCCATCAATTGCGGATTGGACAGCGCTTCGAAGCGAAGTTTGTCGCACGCGTCCGAAGCATTCGAAATCAGCTCGCGCAGGAATATTTCCTTGTGTCCGTACAGCGAATGGATCATCAGCTTGAGCAGCTGCTTCACCTCCGCCTGAAAACCTTGGGTTTGTTTATCGGTGGTCGTAGTAGTCATGAGGCATCCCTTGGGTCCGTCTGCGTAATGAAATTAGCCTCGTATTCTGAGGCAGGCGGACAAATGGGGATAGCGCAGCGCCGTTTCAAGGCGCTGGAGGGGTGATTTGGTGCAGCCGCAGAAGATTTAGGCCGCGGATTTCTCTGGACCCGCTGGCATCAGGGAGCTAATTTCTCGCTGAGGAAAGGCGATTGCGAATCAATTCAACCAGGAAGAAGGATCCCAGTGCTGCCGCCACGGTGAGAAATACACCGGGAAGCAGGATGCACGCCAGACCCGTGGCGGCGAATAGTGTCAGCGCGAGCAAAAACCCGATGATCTTCGGCCAGGCGAACCGCACGGCGCCTACCAGATCATCGAGGTCGTCGTACCACTGCAGGAAGATTTCCATGGGGCCTCACTGGGACTGATTAACGAACCACCGCAAACGGAGTTCCGCACCGGCGTGCCGCGCAATACAACGCCTACTTGTCCTTATCCCAGCCGGTTTTCATTTTGTCGGCCCAGCTGCGATAGCTGCTCCAGCTGAACAACGAGCGCGTAATGGCCGAATGGCGTGCATTGGGCTTTTGTGATTGCGCCAGCCAATGGCGCTGATCGGCCGACGGCTGGTTGGGAGTTTTCTGAGGCGTTGTGGGCCGAGCACCCTCGCCGATACGAACACGGTATCTGCCAGTGGCAGTTAGGGGATCGGTCTTTGATTCACTCATGTGGCAATACTCCGTGGCGGTACGGTCTCACGCACCACGGATGCCAGTGAGGAACTGGTTCACAGCGCGAAGCAGCCATGAACAGACTGCGACAAGAGTCGCAGTCACAAAATATCCGTTCAGGGCGCGCCTGCCTTCGCCGTGCAACAATGCCGTATAAATGTGGCTTTAAGGGCCTGCGTCGGCGACCATGTTTTGCAGCAGAGCTGCAAAAGCCGGACGCATTTCCGTGAGCAGCTCATGTATCGCCGCCGGCACCAAGCTGGTATTCACATCGAGCAATACGACAGCATTTACCACCGCATCCTGACGGGAGGCGGCGCGCAGACGTTGCGCCATCCCCCGATTTACCGAGTGCACTCCTCGATACAGACGATCGAGTCCCACAAGCATTACATCCGCAACGCCACCGTCGACAGCAATGAAATGCTGTGCCAGCAGGTACATAGCGGCGGAACGAAACGCAGTTTCCGCTTCGCTGGAAAACGGCAGATGAAACCGTGCCATCGGGCGAAATACAGCGGTGCGCGGGCAACCGCTGGAAGCCATGATGAGACCCATGAGCGACGCCAAGCCTTGCTGGGCCGAGAGGTGCGCAGAGACCGCGCGCTCCTCAGTTTCCACGGTCACATGTACATCGTCGTACGAGACAACGTTCGCGAATCGGTCCAGCACGCCCGCCAGCTGCAAGGCTGACGGACAATGTTTCACGTCGCTCGACAGCGGACAGTTACTGCACTTGTGAAATTCAAGCTCGGTCCATTGCGGCGCGGGCACCACTGGCGGATTGGTCAGCTCGGCGGTGTCCTTGTCCAGATCGAGACTAAAGACGTGCTCTTGGCCATTGGGCAGCGCGAAGCGGTAACGAATGGAGAATGTATTCACGCCACTAGCTTATAGCAGGGGCGATATTCACCGGCGAGTTTCATACGCCGCTGCGCGACGAAGGCCGCGAGCAACTCATCGAGCATGCGCATCATCTCGGAGTCTCCATGCAATTCGAAGGGACCCCGTTCCTCGATCGCCCGAATACCGCTTTCCTTCACATTGCCGGTCACAATACCGGAGAAAGCCCGCCGCAGATTGGCGGCAAGCACGTGAGGCGGCAGTTCCCGATGCAGATCCAGTGCTGCCATTGCCTCGTGCGTAGGTGCGAAAGGACGCTGAAAATCCGGCGGAATGCGCAGCAGCCAATTGAAATTGTAGGCGTCGCGATGATTGCGCCGAAATTCGCGTACGACTTCGAACCCTCGCACCATTTCGCGTGCCGCCTGGGGGGCATCACCGATCACGATACGATACCTGGACTGTGCTCTCGCGCCCAATGTTGCGGCGATGAAGCGATCGATCTGCGCAAAGTAATCCGCAGCGCTGGAAGGGCCAGTAAACACCAATGGCATCGGTTGCTCAGCGTTGGCCGGATCAAGGAGGATTCCGAGCAGGTAGAGAATTTCTTCGGCTGTGCCTGCGCCGCCCGGAAACACGACGATTCCGTGACCGAGGCGGACGAACGCCTCCAAGCGCTTTTCGATGTCCGGCATGATGACCAGATGATTGACGATTGCGTTGGGCGGTTCTGCGGCAATAATGCCTGGCTCGGTCAAGCCGATGTATCGGCCATCGTGGACACGCTGTTTGGAATGGCCGATCGTCGCGCCTTTCATCGGCCCTTTCATTGCGCCCGGCCCGCAGCCGGTGCATACGTTCAGTCCCCTAAGGCCCAGCTCGTAGCCCACCTTTTTTGTGTAGTCGTATTCCTCGTGACCTATCGAATGTCCGCCCCAGCATACGACTAGATTGGGCCGGCCCTTGTGATCCAGAACTCGTGCATTGCGCAGAATGTGGTACACGGCGTTGGTAATGCTCATCGGATCGTTTAGATCGAAGCGCTGACTGCCGAGAATCGCATCGTGTATATAAATGATGTCGCGCAGTACGGCGAACAAATGCTCCTTGATGCCGCGAATCATCTGCCCATCGACAAACGCGCTGCCGGGCGCATGACGTAGCTCGAGCTTGATTCCCCAAGCCTGGCGGTCGATGCGAATATCGAAGTCGCGATATTTCTCGAACAGTACTTTGGCGTTGTCCGTTTCGTTGCCGGACGTCAGAACGGCGAGGGCGCAGCGTCGGAACAGATCGTAGACGCCGCTGCGTCCTTTGGACATGAGCTGCTCGACCTCGCTCTGCGAAAGATTCTCCAGACTGCCGAGCGGCGAGACGCGCGCATCGACGACATCGTCCGGTTCCACTTGGACGATGGTTGCAGAGGCTTTGGTTTGGATCATGGAACAATCTCGATGGGCGTATCGATGTTAGTCATTAACCAGATTTCAACCATGTCGGAATTCGCTACGGCGATACAGCCATCGGTCCAATCGGTACGGTTGTAGTAATCCAGCGATTTGCGCGGGCTGTTGGGCAGACCATGGATCATGATCGCTCCGCCCGGACTCACACCGAGTTTGCGGGAGCGCGCAATGTCATCATCGTTGGGATAGGAGACCTGAATCGACAGAAAATAGTCGCTGCGGGCGTTACGCCTGGAGAGCTTGTATTTGCCTTCCGGGGTGCGGAAGTCACCCTCCTGCTCCTTGTGCCCGTCCGGCCGCAGTCCCAACGCTACCCGGTAGGAACGCAAGATCTCGTTACCTCTCATCAAGAGCATCGTGCGTTCCGCCTTGCGTACCAGCACTTTGTCCGCGAGGGGCAGCGCACCGCCGCTTGTAATTGCACCAGTGGACAATGCCGCGCCATCGGCATGCACGATGCCCCCAAACAGCAGGCTGAACGCCCAGGCGACTACCGCTCGCAACATGGCATTGTGCAATTTTGAAATCCTGACCCTATTGCCGGACATCTACTTGATCGTGGCCTCAGTTCAACGCGTTCAGGCGGACATTCTGGCAGTCGCGATTGCCGGATCCGCTTTCCCCGACAATGCGGTATTTCACGCCTGCCTCCAACTCCGCTTCAATCGAGTAGCGACTGACGCTGCCGTTAATCTGACAATCGATCAACAATGTATGCACTCCAGGAAGCAGTTCGACCGCGCTGTAGCGCACGTCGATCGGATATTCATCCGCCTTGCGCAATAGCAAAGACAGCGGCGCGCCGGCGCGGACCTTGTAGTCGCCTTTGACCACTGCGACCGAATCGCCACCCAGCTTCTTGCCATCATAAGCCCGCAGGCTCATGCAGCCCGGCAGTGCAAGGATTGCCGCGATCGCGAGCAAACGAGGTCCAAGTGTGTTCATGAAGCGGAAGTCGAAGTGTTCGCAGCTTCGATGCGCGGAATCACCAGCTTAACGCCGGGCCGCACATCCCCGAGATCTACATCCGGATTGTATTGCCGCAGCAGCCAGATCGGTACGTTGTAGCGCTTTTGCGCCAAATTCCAGATTGATTCGCCGCGCTGAACCGTGTGGGTGTCGCTGCCCGCAATGCGAAATTGCGCGAAGAATGACTCCTCGAGCTCCTTGTGATAAGCAACTCGTTTAGCTTCGAAGCTTTGGCGATCGATGCGTGCGAAATCCAATTTGATGCGGCGGCCGATCACCACCGGGGTCGCCTTCGACATGCGATTCAGCTTGCGAATATCGGTCGCCACCACCTCCAACCACTGCGCATAGTGGCCCAGAGTTTCGGCTGCTTCCACGCGAATCGTCCCGTCTTTGGCAACTGCATAGTCGCTCGGATCCGCAGAGGCCGCGGCCTGAACGCCGGGCAACAACGTGGGGCTTGCATCCTCGGCCTCACTCTTGGAAACAGGCTCAGCAGCTTCTCGTGCCGGCGGTTCGAGACTCTGCGCCGTCACCGCGGGTTCGACCGCGACAGTCGCTTCCGGTACGGGTGCGCTGGCCGAAGCCACGGTGGTGGCAAGCACTTGGCCTTCGTAAAGAAAATCGCGATCGTTGATGTGGTTCAGCGTCATGAGCGCCGCATCATCTATGCCTAGGCGCATGGCAATTTTGGACAGGGTGTCACCGCGTCGAACGATGTAGCGGCCCTCGTTGGGATCGGCTGCGGTGATCGATTCCGCAGGGGACATCGCGGCGGATCTAACAGGCTCCACTTGAGCCACCGTAGCGACGGGCCGCAATGGCTGCCCCGGCAGGATCAACAGCTGCCCCGCGCGTAGGGCGAAAGGCTTTTTGAGATTGTTGATGGAAGCCAGGCTGGTAACCGGCAGCGAGTATTTGGCAGCCACGCTTGCCAAGGTCTCGCCGCGGCCGACGCGATGTCTGGACTCGGCGACCTGCGCCTCATGGCGCTCAGTGTGTGCAATGCTATCCAGCGCCGCGCTCAGGTCGATGGTCTGGGGTAGGCGCAATTCAAATCCCCGCGGTATGTGCTTTGATCCGTTCCAGACTGAAGGCAGTAAAGAGGGATTCAACCGCCGCAACTCCTCGCCGCTGAGATTCAATCGGCTGCTGATGCTGCGCGCCGGCACGAAGTCCGGCAACACGACGATTTGGGAAGAGTCCAATGCGTTGCGTTTGATGTTGGGAAAGAATTTGTCCGGATCGGAATCGACTTCCAGCGCAGCAAGAAAAGCTGTATAGAAATTGCGCGATGCAAACCCGAAACTTCTGCTGTCGTACTTGCGGATAATGGTAACGATATCATCGGTGCCCAGCTGTTCCTTGGCGCGGCGCATGCCAGCAGCGCCATGATTATATGCTGTGAGCGCCAGCGGCCACGAATTGAGAACCGCGTAATTCTGCTCAAGAAAACGCGCTGCAGCCTCGGTCGCTTTGTAGGGGTCCAGGCGTTCATCGACGACGTTATCGATACGCAGGTAACGCCGGCCGGTCGAACGCATGAATTGCCACATTCCCGCCGCGCCCACCTTCGAATACGCATTGGTGTTGAACGAGGATTCCACGTGAGGCAACGCGGCGAGTTCACGCGGTAGCCCCATACGTTCGAACGTGGCGGCAATACGCGGCATCCAAGCACCGGAGCGGATCAAGCCTTCCTGAAACCGGTTTGCCTGGCCCAATTGAAAACGCACGTGCTCGGCGGCCTCGCGGAACACTGCTCGCGAAGTGCCTTTCGGCCATAGATCCTTTACGCGCTGCGCTTCCTGAGTGAGGTCCTCAGAGTCGCCGTCCGCAAACTGCCGCAGTAGGCGCTCGTATTTAGCTTTGGCTTCGTCGATCCGCGAGGAGCGCCGGCCGATGGGAGCATCGCTGCTGAAGGTTAAAATCTCATACACGATATCCAGGTGCTCATCGTCGTGAATGAAACCTCCGTCAGTGGTTGCCTCCGTATACACGCGGCGCCAAAAGCCCACCGCAGGTTCCAATTCCAGTGGCCTTACAAAAGGGCCGGTGTCACTGGCTACGGCCGCTACGTCATAAGCGCCGAGTACGACAACGAGTGCTGCCGTAACCAAACCGAATCGGGTGAATCGCGATGTCATGCTGAAATACGAAGAGAAAGAATGCGCAAGTGAAGTCGCCGGTGCTTTTCTACGGTGTTCGCGGTGTGTAGACAAGATATGTCAACTCGCATCGTGAACCAGCTCTCAAGCGCTCGTCGGATCGCCTTACATAGACTTGCCGGCGGTGGGAACCGGCGATATGTCTCACCCACAAATCACCCGAGATTAGGTGGGCTAGTTCACACTTTGAGCCCGCCGTTGCGCCGATTCGTGCAAAGTCGAGGGTGAGCACCCCGCGTGGCATACGACTTGCTCCTTCGACTGCAATGACTTCCCGCCGCACTCATCGATCCTTCGCCACCCTGGGCTTCGGCCTAGCGATCGCAACCGCTATCGCGATGCTGCAATCGCCGCGAGCCGTCATCGCTCATGAGCACGACCCGTCCGGTGATCGGCAGCTACACACCCGGCCGCAGCCGGGAAACGAATCAACTCAACGAGTTCAGGAGAGCTCGCAACGCTACAAGCCGCCGCAAGCCAAACGCAAAGGTTCGCTGCTGTTCGAGGCTGTCCCTCGAACCATGTTGGCCGAGGCTGCGGCTATCGATCGTTCCAGTAGTTACTCGTAATAACAACGAATGGTCCGCAACGACGGATCATCATCGCGCGCGAAGAACTCAAGCCCCATGAGTACGGGGCTTTTATTTTGCACGATTGAGCAGCAACCGCTTTAACCGCACTTCGAATCGCCGCAGCTCAGACACGTCATGCAGCCGTCCATCATGACTACGGCAGCCGTGCTGCACTTTGCGCATAGCTGCGCACCTTCGGGAAAGGAGCTGGTGGCAAACGCATCCTGCTGCTTCCCAGCGGCCTCGTATTCGGCACGCTTCTCTTCGATGAGCTTCTTGCGATGTTCGTCGAGTTCGACCTTTTTCAACATGCCGATGCTTTGCAGGTGCCGTTCGATCACGTAACCCAGTTCAGCAATGATGGAGGGCATGAATTTACCCCCGGTCTGCCAATAGCCGCCGCGCGGATCGAATACCGCCTTGAGCTCTTCGACCAGGAATGTGACATCGCCGCCCTTGCGGAATACCGCGGAAATAATGCGCGTCAATGCCACGATCCACTGGTAGTGATCCAGATTCTTGGAATTCACAAAGACTTCGAACGGCCGGCGCTGCTCGTGCTCCGTGCCCTCGTTCAGCACGATGTCGTTGATGGTCACGTACATCGCGTGATCCGAGATCGGCGTCTTGATTTTGTAAGTCGAGCCGATCAGCACTTCCGGCCGCTCGAGCTTCTCATGCATCCAGATGACGTTCGGCTCCTTCCTTTCGCCGGGACGCGCTGCTTCCGGCCCCGGCTTTGCGGCAGTTTTTTCCTCGGGTTTGTTCTCGGGTCTGTCCACTCGATACTTCACGATCTTGTTTTCGATCTTGACGGTCATATGGGTTGCCTCATGCGCTTAAACCTTAAAATTTTCCGTAGTAGCCTTCTTTCAGCGCATCGTAAAGATTGGCCGCCGTATGAATCTCGCCGTCGTATTCGATTTCCTCGTCGCCCTGCACCTTCACCTCGGCCCCATCTTCGGTCACGAACACATATGTGGTGTTCTTGAGATCCTCCTCTTTCACCAGCACTCCCTGAAAGGCTTCGGGATTGAAACGAAAGGTGGTGCAGCCTTTGAGCCCCTGCTCGTAGGCGTACATGTAAATATCCTTGAAACTTTCGTAGTTGTAGTCGGTCGGCACGTTGGCGGTTTTGGAAATCGACGAATCCACCCACAACTGCGCCGCCGCTTGGATATCCACGTGCTCCTTGGGATTAATATCGTCCGCAGTGGTGAAATAGTCCGGCAGCTGCTCGGCGGCAGTGGTCGAGCCGGGCAAGGCGCGTGGATTCACCAACTCGCGATATGCCAGCAGCTCGAAAGAAAAGACATCGATCTTTTCCTTGCTCTTCTTGCCCTCGCGAATCACGTTCCTGAAGTAGTGATGAGCGAAGGAAGGCTCGATCCCGTTCGAGGCATTGTTCGCTAGCGACAGCGAGATCGTGCCGGTGGGAGCGATGGAACTGTGATGCGTAAAGCGCGCGCCGACTTCCGCGAGCTCATCCACCAGATCCGGAGCCGCTTCTGCAACGCGCTGCATGTAGCGGCTATAACGCGCATGCAAGATGCGGCCGGGAATCTTCTGTCCCGCGCGCCACCCATCGTGTGTCATTTCGGGGCGCTTGCGCAGCATCTCAGGCGTGACTTCGAATTCCTCGAGCATGATGGGCGCCGGACCTTTTTCGCGTGCCAGATCCAATCCGGCTTCCCACCCCGCGAGTGCCATTTCCCGCGCCACGTTTTGCGTGAAGGCAACGGATTTTTTCGAACCGTATTTCATGCACAACATGGTGATGGTAGAACCCAGGCCCAAGAATCCCATGCCATGTCGGCGCTTGCGGAAGATCTCCTCGCGCTGTTGTCCAAGCGGCAGCCCGTTGATCTCCACTACATTGTCGAGCATGCGGGTAAAGGTTTTCACGACCTTGCGGTATTCCTCCCAATCGAAGCGGGCTTGGTCGGTGAACGGTTCCAACACGAATCGAGTGAGATCGACCGATCCCAGCAGGCATGAGCCGTACGGCGGCAGCGGCTGCTCGCCGCAAGGATTGGTGGCGCGAATGGCCTCGCACCACCAGTTGTTGTTCATTTCGTTGACGCGGTCGATGAGCACGAAACCCGGCTCGGCGAAATCGTAGGTGGAGGACATGATCATGTCCCACATGCGCTGCGCCGGCACTGTCTTGTAGACTTTGCAACACACCAACCCTTCGCTGTTGGTCACGTAACCGCGGGTCACCGGCCATTCACGCCAGATATACTGCGCCGTGTCGGAGAGATCGCCATCCCCGGATTCCTTCAAGGCGACGGGAAATGCCAGCTTCCATTCTCCACCGCTCTTCACCGCATCCATGAATTCATCGGTAATCAGCAGCGATAGATTGAACTGTCGCAAGCGGCCGGCCTCGCGCTTGGCGCGGATGAAATCCGCTGCATCCGGATGGCCGATATCGAATGTACCCATCTGGGCACCGCGGCGGCCACCTGCCGAAGACACGGTGAAGCACATCTTGTCGTAGATATCCATGAACGAAAGCGGCCCCGATGTATATGCGCCGGCACCCGAGACATACGCGCCGCGCGGGCGCAGCGTCGAGAAGTCATAGCCGATGCCGCAACCGGCTTTGAGTGTGAGTCCGGCCTCATGCACCTTCTGCAAGATGTCGTCCATCGAGTCGTGAATCGTTCCCGACACGGTGCAGTTGATCGTGGAGGTTGCAGGCTTGTGCTCTTGAGCGCCGGCATTGGAAGTGACGCGTCCAGCGGGAATCGCACCGCGTCGCAATGCCCATACGAAATGTTCGTACCAGCTATCCCGCACTTCCTCGCGCTCGACATCGGCAAGAGCGCGCGCCACACGTTGATAGGTCTCGTCCATCGTCCTATCGATGGGCGTGCCATCCTTCGCGCATAGCCGATATTTTTTCTCCCAGATATCCAGGGAGGCTTGTTGGAAGGGAATGGCGTTTACGTCCATGGGCTCAAGCTTAACTGCGGTCTTCATGCCGGTTTGGACTCCAGAAAAAGGTTCAGGGTTGCGAGATCCGAAGCAGCTATGAATACGGGTCTGCGAACTGCCGCGCAGCCGGGCAACTCTTGAACTTGGTTAGTTCCTCGACCTTCGAGCTCGCAACACAATATGTAGTGTTGGCGGTGAAGACTATGCTCGCATCCAAAGGCCGTCAAGAATCGGTAACATTAAAAACCGGTGCTCAATATTTTATT
>FTEP01000416.1_pt1 | contig 15067 bp, 12 predicted proteins | sample 1640251 | NCBI WGS metagenome assembly FTEP01 (sample SAMEA3914816, study PRJEB12502) | metagenome | biome: forest; material: soil | place: USA | collected 2011-09-16 | depth 0.3 m | reverse complement strand
CTGCCGCGTGAGCGCGCAGAAACTCCACGCCCGGCAGAATATGGCTGTCGTTGACGAACTGGCCGCGATACTCGTTCCATGCGAGGACGCGCTCGGCAGGGTGATTGGCGGCATCGATGATCGATTGCTTGATCTCCACATGCCTGAAAAGTTGCCGCAGTCGTTTGGTTTTGAATCCGTCGTTACGCGCCATTGTTTCTATGAACTGCCGCACCTGCGGTTCTCCGACATCGAGTGCGGCGGCCGGCTGCGACGCATACAGTTCTAGCGCCGAGAAGATGATCAACGCGTAAGCGGATTGCATGAAGTATGGAGCGTGCATTAAAACTCGAGCGGCAATGCCGATCGCTCACAGCGCTGCCGGCGCGGCAGTTCGCGATAAGACTGAAGAATGCCGTCGAAGTTGGTCAAAGGAGCGTACGGCGGGCCGCTAATGCCGCACCAATTTTCGTCGCGCGGTGACCGCCATGAGAATGCCGAAGCCCGCCATGAGGGTCACCATCGAGGTGCCGCCATAACTGACGGCCGGCAGCGGTACACCCACCACCGGCAACAACCCTGTCACCATGCCGGCGTTCACTAGGACGTAGACGAAGAAGGTCGCACTGAGGCTGCCTGCGACCAGCCGCGAGAAAGTATCCTGCGCAGTCGTCGCAAGATACAGGCCGCGCGCCACTACGAATAAATACAGGACCAGCAATGTGGTCAAGCCGATGAGCCCCCATTCCTCGCCGATGACGGCGAAAATAAAATCGGTCGAGCGCTCCGGCAGGAACTCCAACTGCGCTTGACTGCCGTTCATATAACCCTTGCCGAATACGCCGCCCGAGCCGATGGCGATCTGCGATTGAATGATGTGATAGCCCGCGCCCAACGGATCGCTTTGGGGATTGAGGAAGGTGAGCACGCGCTGACGCTGATAGTCATGCAGGAAGTGCCAGAGAACCGGCACGCTGCCGCCGCCAAGTGCCGCAGCGGTGACCAAATACTGCCATTGCAGTCCGCAAAACAGCACCACCAATCCGCCCGAAGCGGCCACCAGCAAAGCGGTGCCCAGATCGGGCTGCTCCGCGATGATGAAGACCGGGGCCAGAATGGAGACCGCGAGCACGCAAATCGTTACGAACGAGGGCGGCAAGGGTTTGTCATGGACCAGCCACGCACAGAACAGCGGTACGGCAAGCTTCATGATTTCCGACGGCTGAAAGCGCACCACCTTTAGATCCAGCCAGCGTTGTGCACCCATTGAGACATCGCCGGTAAAGATGACCACGACCAACAGGATCAGCCCCAGACCATAAAGGAAGGGTGCACTCATCCTAATGATCCGCGGCGGTAATTGTGCGAGAACGATCATGGTGATGAGCGCAAGGCCGAATTTCACCGCCTGCGCCATGACGACTGCGGGACTGCCGCCCGCCGCGCTGTAGAGGATGCCTAGGCCGACGCCGCCGACCACGCACAGCCCGAGAAATAGCGGCCCATCCATGTGCAGTGCCATCAACACACGCGTCGAGAACGTAAACGTGCGCTGGGTACGAGAGGTGTCCAGTTCCATGCCTTACTCGTCGGAACTGTCGGCCGGCGGGGCGGCCGGCGCTGCGCGCTGCGCTTGGGTTTTTTGCTGCGGTTGCTTAAGCAACTTCTTTGCTTCTTGTTCGGCCAATTGTTCCGGCGTGAGCAGATAGGCGTCGAAGATTTGTCTTGCAATCGGGCCCGCCGCCGTTGCGCCGTGTTCACCGTTTTCAACGATTACCGAGACCGCAATCTTTGGATTGTCCGCGGGCGCGAAGGCCACGAACAGTGCGTTGTCTCGCACCCGCTCGGAAAATTGCGACGCGTTGTACTTCACGTTCTGTGCATATCCGGCGACCTGTGCCGATCCGGTTTTAGCGGCAATCGAATAGAGCGCACCTGCCGCCACCGCTCTGGCCGTCCCATGCGCACCCGCCGTTACGTCGACCATACCCTCGTGGATGACCTCCCACGCATTTGCATCGTTGACCGCTACCGGCGGCAGTTTGACAGGCGCAAATTCCCGGACTTTTCCGGTCACCGCGTCGCGCACCGCGTGTACCAGTCGAGGGCGGAACCCTTGGCCGCGCATCGCCATCGTCGCGGTGGCATGGGCGAGCTGCAACGGAGTGAGCAACAAATAACCTTGGCCGATCCCGATGATCACGGTTTCGCCCGGGAACCAGGTTTGCAGTTCCTTGCGCTTGAACGCCTTGCGTTTCCATTCCGGAGAGGGCAGCAATCCCGGCCTCTCGCCGTCGATATCGATTCCGGTGACAGCGCCCAGGCCGAATCCGTTGAGAAAATCGTGAATGCGGTCGATGCCGAGCATCTCCGCGACCGCATAAAAATACGTGTCGCAGGACTGCATGATTGCGCCGCGCATGTCGATGGAGCCGTGGCCTGCGGGTTTCCAGTCGCGATAACGATGACTGGATCCCGGCAGCGTGAAAAATCCGCGGCAGAATCGATGATCATCGGGAGCCATGACTCCATACTGCAGCGCCGTCAATGCCATGAACGGTTTGATCGTGGAGCCGGGAGCATATTCGCCACGCAGTGCGCGATCGTATAGCGGCTTGTCGAGATCTTCGGTCAGCGTTCGGTACTGCGCGCCGGAAATGCCCCGCACGAATAAATTGGGATCGAAGCTGGGGGTGCTGACGAATGCGAGAACATCGCCGTTGCGTGGATCGATAGCCACCGCCGCCGCGCGCCTGCCATGTAGCGCCTGCTCGGCGGTTTGCTGCACCCGTTCATCGATCGTCAAGTACACATCATTGCCAGCCACCGCTTCGCGCCGTTTCAGATCCGGCAACCCTGTCCCGACCTTGTCGACGCGGCGGCCCTGTGCATTCACCACCAGCTGCTGATAGCCCGTGCGGCCGTGAAGCTCTTGCTCATAACGTCGTTCGACGCCCGCTTTTCCGGTCAGCGAGGTGCCGGCGTACTCATCCATGTTAAGCCGCTTCTGATCGTCCTCGCTGATGGCGCTCACATAGCCCACCGCATGCGCGGCGCTGGTGGCCAGCGGATAGTGACGTGTTAGGCGCGGACGTATTTCCACGCCTGGAAAGTCGTGACGACGTACCGCGAAGCGCGCCAATTGCTCATCGGAAAGCTGCAGTTTCAGCGGCACGGCTTCGAAGCTGTGCCTGACCTTGATCTCGCGCTTGAGCTGCGTGACATCCTCTCGATCGAGCAAGGCGAGATTGGCAAGCTCGCGCAAGGTTGCGTCGAGGTCAGGCACCTGCTCGCGCGTCAGCTCGAGCTGGTAAGAGGGAGTATTGATAGCCAAGGGTAAGCCGCTGCGATCCAGGATCAAGCCGCGATTGGGTGGGATCGGCTCGATGCGGATGCGGTTGCCTTGAGAAAGGTCCGCAAAATAGTTGTACTGAACGACCTGCAGATACACCAGCCGGCTGACCAACACGGCGATTGCAAGACCCATCAGCACGCCGCCGATCACGGCGCGACGCAGGAACATATTGCGTTCCGCGAGGTGATCTTTTATGCGTTGTTGGCGCGGCATGGTGAATATATCGACCGGGATGCGATCAATTGCGCCGCCGGCTGAGCGAATCCATCACAGCTATCAGCAGCGGCCATATCAAAGCGCCTGTGAGTACCGGAATCCAGCGCATCCAGCTGGTGACGGGACGGCCGACGATACCGTCGATCCAGAACATCAGAAATTGGTACAGAGCCAGCAGCATGAGGACCGTTGCCGCTTGGTGCCAGATCGGAAATACCCGCATGCGCAATTGCACCCGGTGTGTCAGAAAGGCTACGAGCAAGAATCCAGCGGCTTGCTGGCCGAGCAGCACTCCCTTGAGTACGTCGATCGCAAAACCGCACATCCACGCGAACAATAGTCCGGCGACGCGCGGGGCGCTGAGTGACCAATAAATGATCAGCAGCAACAGCAAATCCGGGCGTGCAGCATCGATCGCGGTCGGCAGTGGAACGACGGAAAAAATCAGACCCGTCAGCACCGACATCACCATGCGCAGGCCAATGCCGCGTTCATTCGTATTCATGGCGCGGTGACACGCGGATGGGTGCGCTTAGCGGATCGTGAGTCGACGCGGATGCCGCCCATTACTGCGCGCCGGGGATTTTGGCCGACTTGGACGGCTGTGCGCCATCGGGCGCGGCTTGCGGCAGCGGTGCCTCGGTGTACCAGACCAGGAGAACCTCGCGCGTGCGATCCAAATTCGCCAGGGGCTTGGCTTCCACCACTGCGAAGGTTTCGCCGGGGTCGCGTTCCACGCGGCTCACGCGAGCCACCGGATAACCTGCGGGGAAGACGCCACCGAGCCCGGAAGACACCAGCAAATCTTCGACTTTGAGATCGGCGTCGCCGGTCAGGAAGGGCAGCGAAAGCTTGTGCAGGTCGCCAGTGCCCACGGCAATAGTACGTAGTCCATTGCGATTGGCTTGTACCGGAATTGCGTGTGCGGCGTCGGTGATCAAGATGACTTCCGAGGAATACAACCCTGGCCGAGTGATTTGGCCGAAAATGCCGTCCGCATCGAGGACTGGCTGACCTTTGAATGCGCCGTCCTGCGTTCCCTTGTTGATCAACACTCGGTGCCGGAAAGGATCCAGATCCACACGCATGATTTCCGCGATCAAGGTACGTTCCTTGATGCCCGCCGAGGATTCGCGAATGTCGCGCAGCCGTCGATTCTCCTCCGAGAGCGCCTCGAAGCGCTGCAGACGCAGATTGGCGACACGCAACTTGGCGCCCAGATCCGCATTGCGCGCGCGCAGCTGATCGCGATCGGCGAAACTCGATGTCATCCAATCCCACGCCTGGCTGGGCGCCTGGACGATCAAATGCAGCGGATGAAGCGCACCCGTCATCCATAGGCGCACCTGGTCGAGATGGTGATAGCGATAATCGACGCGCATCACGACCAGCGAAATCACCAACAGCAGGAAGAATCGCGCGCCGAGCGGCGGACCTCGGGCGATGATCGGACGACTATCTGATCTCAGCGTTACCACAGTAGTTTCTTACCGGCTCTGTCCGCACATTTGGACATGCCGCGCCGTGATGGAGTCAGTGTTGAAGCGCGTGACTGGATACGAGCGGCATTATTCTAGGTTGAACATGGCGGGGCCGTGCTCGTCGATCAGCTCCAGCATGCGTCCGCCGCCGCGCGCCACGCAAGTCAGCGGGTCTTCCGCCACCACGACCGGTAATCCCGTTTCTTCCATGAGCAGCTTATCGGCATCGCGCAGCAGCGCGCCGCCGCCGGTCAATACGATGCCTCGGTCGGCAACGTCGGCACCCAATTCCGGAGGCGTTTGCTCCAGTGCCACTTTCACCGCACCGACGATTCCGGCCAGCGGCTCCTGCAGCGCTTCGAGGATTTCGTTGGAATTCAAAGTGAAGCTGCGCGGCACGCCTTCGGACAAATTGCGCCCTTTTACCGAGATTTCCTTCACTTCTTGGCCCGGATATGCCGAGCCAATCTCGATCTTGATTTTCTCGGCCGTGGCTTCGCCGATCAAAATACCGTAGTTGCGGCGCACGTAATTGATGATGGCCTCATCGAACCGGTCGCCGCCAATGCGGACCGACGACGCGTAAACGATGCCGTTCAACGAAATCACCGCAACTTCCGAGGTGCCGCCACCGATGTCGAGGACCATCGAACCGCGCGCTTCATGCACCGGCAGGCCTGCGCCTACCGCTGCCGCCATCGGTTCCTCAATGAGGCGGACCCAGCGTGCGCCTGCGCCTTCCGCAGATTCCTGGATCGCGCGGCGTTCCACTTGCGTGGATCCGTACGGCACGCATACCAGAACGCGCGGACTCGGTCGGATCAAGCGATTGCCGTGCACCTTCTCGATGAAGTACTGCAGCATCTTTTCGGTAATGGTGAAATCCGCGATCACACCGTCCTTCATGGGCCGAATCGCGGTGATATGGCCCGGCGTGCGGCCCAGCATGTTCTTTGCCTCCATGCCGACGGCTTCTATTTTTTTCCCGCCCCGGCCCGGCTCTTCGCGAATCGCGACCACCGAGGGCTCGTTGAGCACGATGCCTTTGCCGCGCACGTAAATCAGCGTATTCGCCGTACCTAAGTCGATCGAGAGGTCGTTGGAAAAATAACCTCGAAGATTCTTGAACATGTTTGCTTAAGGGCCGAAGAAATGTGGGCCAAAAATTGGCGGGTACTCTAACAACGGGTGGAACTTTCAGCAAGCCGAGGTGTATGATTGCGCGCGCATTTTTCCCGCGCTTGCAGCTCATTCTCCAGCGCCTTCAGCCTTGACGATAGCTTCCAAGCGCTGCAAACCGCAGCAGTTCGAAGCTGCATTCTCTACCGAGAGGTCGTATTTTCGATGAGTTTGACTCGTAACGATGTTGCCGGCATCGCACATCTCGCACGTTTGTCCATCACCGAGGCGCAGATGCCGGTCTATGTGGACAGCCTGTCGAAGATTTTGAATTTTGTCGAGCAACTCAATGCTGCGCAGACAGAGCAAGTCGAAGCAATGGCTCATCCTCTGGGTGATCAGGTGCAGCGCCTGCGACCCGACCTGGTGACGGAAACCGATCAGCATGAGAAATACCAGAAGAACGCAGCTCACGTCGAAGCGGGGCTTTACCTGGTGCCGAAGGTCATAGAATGAGGAAGTGAATAGTGAATAGTGACTAGGGCATAGTCTGAGTCCGAGGATTTGCTAGTCACTACTCACTACTCACTACTCACTATCCTCTCATGCACTCCCTGACAGTGACAGAACTCGCAGCTGGGCTGCGTGCCAAGCGCTTCTCCAGCGTCGAGTTGACGCGGCATTTTCTTGCGCGCATCGAGCAGGCAAACCCTTCGTTGAATGCATTTGTCACCGTGACTGCGCAGCGGGCGCTGCAAGATGCGCATGCTGCTGATCGGATACTTTCCGAGGGAGCGGGTGGCCCGCTGACGGGTGTGCCGATGGCGCACAAAGATATCTTCTGCACCGACGGTGTTTTGACGACTTGCGGCTCGCGCATGTTGGCGAATTTCGTGGCTCCCTACGATGCAACGGTGGTCGCGCGGCTCAAGAATGCGGGCATGGTCATGCTGGGCAAGACCAACATGGATGAGTTCGCGATGGGTTCATCCAATGAAACCAGCTACTTTGGTCCGGTGCGCAATCCTTGGGACGCAACCAAGGTGCCCGGCGGCTCTTCCGGCGGCTCGGCCGCGGCGGTCGCAGCTCGTCTGGTGCCTCTGGCAACGGGCACGGATACCGGCGGCTCGATCCGGCAACCGGCAGCGTTGACTGGCCTGACGGGTATCAAGCCTACCTATGGCCGAGTATCGCGTTACGGAATGATCGCGTTCGCGTCGAGCCTGGACCAGGGTGGCGTGTTGGCATTGTCGGCGCAGGATGCCGCGCTGATGCTGCATGCAATGTCGGGTTTCGATTCCAACGATTCCACCAGCGTAGACGTCCCTGTGCCCGACTATTCGAAGACGCTGGAAGATTCCATTGCCGGTTTGAGGATCGGAATCGTCAAGGAGTTCTTCGCAGGGCTGGAGGCGGCGACAGCACAGCTGGTGCGCGACGCGTTGGCCGTTTATGAGCGCCTCGGCGCGAAACTGGTCGAAGTGAGTTTGCCGAATCTACCATTGTCGGTGCCCACCTATTACGTGGTTGCGCCCGCCGAATGTTCATCGAATCTTTCGCGTTTCGATGGGGTGCGATTCGGCTATAGCTGTGAGAATCCCCGCGATCTGCTCGACCTCTACACGCGATCCAGAGGCGAGGGCTTCGGCGCCGAGGTCAAGCGACGCATCATGACCGGCACTTACGTGCTCTCGGCCGGCTACTACGATGCGTACTATCTGAAGGCGCAGAAGGTGCGCCGTATGATCGCCGATGATTTCGCGCGCGCCTTTACGCAGACCGACGTATTGATTGGGCCGACCTCGCCGACCACCGCGTTCGAACTCGGAGCAAAGGTGGACGATCCGATCACGATGTACCTCAATGACATTTACACCATCGGCGCGAATTTGGCCGGTGTCCCGGCAATGTCGATTCCCTGCGGTTTCATCAAAGAGCTGCCGGTCGGGTTGCAGCTCATGGGGCCGGCTTTTTCGGAAGCCAGACTACTCAATGCCGCGCATCGCTATCAGCGAGAAACCGATTGGCACCGGCGCATCCCGCAGGCGTTTGCGTGAATGCCGCCACGACTCACTCTCCTCTAATCACGATTCATTAGCTGTATGGAATGGGAAACTGTCATCGGTCTTGAGATCCACGCGCAGCTTGCCACCAAGAGTAAGATTTTTTCCTGCTCCGCGACGGCGTACGGCGCGCAGCCGAATACTCAGGCGAATCTAGTGGATCTAGGCTACCCCGGCGTATTGCCGGTGCTGAACGGCGAAGTTGTGCGCATGGCCGTGAAATTCGGTCTCGCCGTCGGCGCGACAGTCGCGCGGTGCTCGGTGTTTGCACGCAAGAATTATTTCTATCCCGACCTGCCCAAGGGCTATCAGATCAGCCAGTACGAACGGCCGGTGGTGGAACACGGAACGCTCGAGATCGTGCTGGACGATGGGGCGCGCAAGAGAATCGGAATTACGCGCGCGCATCTGGAAGAAGACGCCGGCAAGTCGCTGCACGAGGAGTTTCAGGGGCAAACAGGTATCGATCTGAATCGTGCCGGCACCCCGCTGCTCGAAATCGTTTCCGAACCGGATATGCGCTCGGCCAAGGAAGCGGTCGCGTACATGAAAAAGATCCACACGCTGGTGCGGTATCTGGAGATTTGCGACGGCAACATGCAGGAAGGCTCGTTTCGCTGCGATGCGAACGTCTCGGTGCGTCCCGCCGGGCAGGAGAAATTCGGCACGCGCTGCGAGATCAAGAATCTTAATTCCTTCCGCTACATCGAAAAGGCGATTCACTACGAGGTCGCGCGGCAGATCGAAGTGATCGAAGGCGGCGGCAAAATCCGTCAGGAAACCCGGTTGTACGATCCCGATAAAGATGAAACTCGTCCGCTACGCTCCAAGGAAGAAGCCAACGATTACCGCTATTTTCCCGACCCGGATTTGCTGCCGGTCGAACTTGCGCAGTCGTTCGTGGAAGACGTGCGCCGTTCGCTGCCGGAGTTGCCGGACGAAAAAGCGCAGCGCTTTGCGACGCACTTTGGTTTGTCTCTCTACGATGCCGGTGTGCTGAGTGCCAGTCGGGAGATGGGCGACTTCTACGAAACAGTCGTCCGGGGTTTGCCGGGAGACGGGCGTTCCAACGCCAAGCTCGCTGCCAACTGGGTCATGGGTGAATTATCGGGTGCACTCAATAAAGACGGCATCGAAGTCGTGCAGACGCGCGTCAGCGCGTCCAGTTTGTCGGGTCTACTGGCACGCATGATCGATGAAACGATTTCCGGCAAGATCGCCAAGGAAGTGTTCGAAGCCATGTGGACCGAAGGCAAGGATGCAGATGCGATCATCGAAGCCCGCGGCTTGAGGCAGATCACCGACGCCGGTGCGATCGAGAAAGTCATCAGCGAGGTGATGGCCGCGAATCCCAAGCAGTTGAGCGATTATCGATCCGGCAAGGACAAGTTGTTCGGTTTCTTCGTCGGCCAAGTCATGAAGCAGACCGGCGGCAAGGCCAATCCGGCGCAAGTGAATGAGCTGTTGCAAAAACTGCTGGTCGGCTAGCAGCAGCTACTGGAACGCGGGCAAGCTACAGCGACGAGTGGCATGCTAGAGCCGGCAACTGGCAGGCTGGCGATGGCAAGAATCAGATTGCACTGCCAATCGTTTTGTTCAAACATGATCCGTACCGCAACTTGTTTCCGGCCAGCAGCAGGCAGCCAGCTTGCCAGCTCGCCGCACCGGTAACCCTTCATGCCCGATCGCGATTGCCTGAACCGTTTTGTTTTCGAACGTTTCCCGATTCGGGGGCAACTGGTGCACGTGGATGCAGCTTGGAAAGCGCTGCTCGAACATCGTGACTATCCGCCGGCTGTTCGCGATACCTTGGGAGAAGCCGTTGCTGCGTCGGTGCTGCTCGCGGCCACTTTGAAATTTGAAGGTACGCTCAGTTTGCAGCTGCAAGGCCAAGGGCCCATGCACCTGATGCTGGCGCAATGCTCCAGTGGTCTTGGCGTTCGGGCGTTGGCGCGTTACACGCAAGAACCCGACTCACGCAATATTGCCGATTTATCCGGCGAAGGGCGCCTGAGCGTTACGCTGCAGACCGACGACGTCGAGCGGCGTTATCAGGGCATCGTGCCCCTAGCGGGAGCGCGATTGCAGCAGTGTTTGGAGGTCTATTTCCAGCAGTCGGAGCAATTGCCGACACGGCTGTGGCTGCAAGCGGATGAACGAGGCGCGGCGGGAATGCTGCTGCAGCGCTTGCCGCCCGACATGCTCAATCGTCCGCTGGCTGCTGCCGACCAGCTGGCCCACGGTGGCAGTCAGGCGTCCATAGACGACGCGTGGCAGCGTGTTCAACTGATCGGCGACACGCTCAAGGGCAGCGAACTGCGGACGCTGAGCAATCGGGAGATCCTGCGGCGCTTATTCAACGAAGATGATGTGCGATTGTTCGAGCCCACGCCGGTCTTTTTTCGCTGCACATGTTCGCACGAACGGGTCAGCGGAATGTTGCGCGCGTTGGGTGCCGAAGAGATCCGTTCGGTGCTGGAGGAGCAGGGCCAAGTCGAGGTTCGTTGCGATTTTTGCAACCGGGCATATCGCTTCGATGCAGTGGATGTCGAACGGTTGTTCAGCGGCGGAACGCTTTCTGGCGGCGGCACCCTGCATTGAATGCAGCGCTCGTTGGGCCGAGCGCCTAAGGCAACTTAGTCATTGCCGTGATGTCAACGCGACACCAGGTTCGGTCGGCGCAGTGTCAACTCTATTGATGCGGCGCTCCACGGTTGCCATCGATGCCATCGCACGAGCGACGAATTGCAGGCCCTGTGCCAGGCTCGTCACCACGATGGAAGCCCCACAGTTCTGTAGGCGCTCTGCAGTTTGCTGCACGTCGCCCTGTGCATTCCATAGGCCTACCATCAAGGTGGCTGTCGGGAAATGCTCGCGCATTTTCTTGCACAGATAGCGCGCATGAATCGCTGCGCCCGGCGGCAACGCCGAGATGCAAATGATATGCGGCATAACGCGTGCTGCGATTTCCAGTGCTTCGCCCGCCAGCGAATTCGCGCTACTGATTTGCGTGTTGGCTCCGCTATCGTGGAGCACATCGCGCAGCAGACCGGCGGCGAGTTCGTCGGCCTGGTCCGCAGCCGGGATGCATAAAACCCGGCAATTTACCCTGCGACGGGTCAGCTGCTCAGGCGCGGGCTCGAGCTTGAGCTCCTCTGCATGCATATCCGTTGCAAGTTCCTGCAGCAGTCCCAAAATCATCTGGCGCCGATCGGCCGCCAGCGCGCCGCGCGCATGGTCGCTTTCCATGAGCTGCATCGCAGGAATTAAAACCTGATCCAACACCTCCAGGACAGAGGATTCCTTGAGCGCGCAGTGGAGCAATTCCTCGGCATCTTCCAGACGATCGGCCAGCAATCGTTGATAGAGCCTCTCGTGGGGATCGAAGACCGGCAGGTCGCCGAGCATGATGGTCAAGAACCGCAATTGGGGCACGTACTTGCCGGCGACAAACAAGCACACGGTCAACGGTACGGCCAGTAGCAGTCCTGGGATGCCCCATAGCCAAGTCCAAAACGCTGCGGCGACCAGCAATGCGAGCGAAGAAATGCCGGTGCCGGTTCCATACAATAGGGGCTCGACAATATTCGCGGTGATCAATTCAAGTCCTGCATACAGCCCGATGATCATCATGGGGTGCATCCAGTCATCGAACACTGCGAAAGACATTGCGATCGGCAGGGAAGCTGAAATCCACGCGCCAATGAAGGGAATGAAACGCATTGCGATCGCAATCGTGCCCCACAGCATGGCGTTGGGCACGCCGATAAAATAGAGGCCTATAGCGAGCGCGATTCCCTGAACGCTGTTAATGATGGTCTGCATCAGCAGATAACGCGTGACGCGGTTCGCGGCGTCGTCGAGCGCTTGCGTCGCCATATAGAGATCCTGGGCGCCCAACAATCTGATCAGACGATCCCGTAAATCGGCGCGCTCCAACAACATGAAGACGACGAAGACCACGACCACTATCGCTGCGCCCAGAGGTTTCAACAATGAGCCCAGCATCTGTCGAGCCATGTGCATCGGATCGCTCGGCTCGACCACCTGTACTTTCGCAACGTGGGATGTCGTGCGGCGGCCGGTCGAGCGCTGCAACTCTGCGGTAAGATCGTCGACTGTCTGGGTGGTCTGCTGAATACTTTTGCCGAACGGCCCCCGCAGGGTCTGGATTTTCGAACGCAGGTTTTCTTCGTAATGCGGAAATTGCTCGACCACATCGACTACTTGGAAGGCGACAACGCCGAGCACGGCGCCCATCAATGCGAATGAAACAATGGCCGTGGATATGACGGCCCCTACACGATTCATTCCCCAGTGCTGCAACCTTTCCGCCAGAGGCGCGAGCAAGAAGCTCAGCAGCATTGCCAACGCGAATGGGATCAGTACTTCGCGTCCGAAATAAAGCAACCCAATAATGGCCGCGGTCGTAATTGCCGCCATACCGCCGTGGGCAAGCCAATAACGGTTTGGCCCGGTGTGGATTTGACCCGCTGCCTTCTGGGTGCCGTTCATTTGCGAGTGCGCTACGACTGGGGTTTCAACCCAGACGACGCACCAGCGGGACCAAGAGTTCCCGTTTCAGTGGATAGTCGGTAGTGGAGAGTGGATAGTCAGAAAAGAGCTTGACAGCCCACGTCCGAGGCGCTTTTCCGGACGCCTATCGATTATTAAAAAAGCTCTATCCGACTCTCAGCGGGAATGCGTTGACGGCTGGCGGCGCGTTCTCTGGCTTCGTCTCCGGACTTGCCGTCCAAGATCATCAACTCGAATAGCGCCCGTTCTTCTTCGTTGCTGTATAGCTTGCGCAGCGTGGTGCGCAGGCGTTCCCAACCTGCAAGTTGGCCGCTGCGAATCGGGTCGCACATGAACATGGCAAGGGTGGATAGGCTGTAACGCACGTGGCCTAGCCGCTGCGACATGCGATCATAGAATTGCATTGCGACTACCGCGTCATGCGTATGGCGCGCGATTTCGGCGCCGGCCTGATTTGCAGATGACTTGAGCAGTCCATCCAAAGCCTGTGTCAGATTCTCGACTGCGTCATCCGCTTCTTGGACTGCAGCGTCCATTTGCGCGGAAAACAAATCCAGCATGAGAGCGAGCTGCTCTTCGCGAGCACACGTCCCGTCTTTGCTGGGCTGTGCCTCGGGCGCAGAGCTCATGACTGTTGGTAGACCGTTGACTGGCATGGATGCTGACCTGATTCCGTGCGATGGTGCTGCGAATTGCTGCTTACAGCACTCGGTTTACGGTGGCGAGCAATTGTTCCGGATTGAAAGGCTTGACTATCCAACCAGTTGCGCCCGCCTCCTTACCGCGCGTCTTCATGTCCTGACCGGATTCCGTGGTCAACACCAGAACCGGGACACCTTTATAGTGCGGCAACCCACGTAATTCTCGAACCAGCGTAATCCCATCCATGCGCGGCATGTTCACGTCAGTGATCACCAGGTTCGCTGAATGCGCCTTAGCATATTCTAGAGCTTCGACCCCATCGGCTGCCTGGACCACTTCGTAGCCCGCGCCCTGTAGCGTGAAACGAACCATCTGACGCATTGAGGCGGAGTCGTCCACCGCAAGGATTACACTCGACATGCATGCTGCTCCGCACTGCTGGATGATAGATACGCAGATGGACCGCGTGTTTCCCGCAGTCCCTTCAACGGCGGTATCGGCCCCGGCTTTCGGGAATTGAGCGCCGCGACCGCGGGAGGAGAACCAGGTCGCAAAACCGTCGCGAAAAAAATCTGCGGAGCCATTTCACCGGATTTTGTAGTCAGGCGACGGCTGAGCCGATTTTCCCGCGCTCCTCGTCAATCGCCCGGACATCCATCATCCTAAAGAAGCCATTGTAGATCCGATGCTTTATCGGGCGATTCTGCGTGTGAGCTGCGGGTTCGCGGGATGCGCCGTGCGCCGAGACGGCAACTGCGCACGAGCGAGAAGCGCGTTCTTAAAGTTCTTCTATTGCGGCAGTATCGCTCGCTAGTTTACCGGCATTTGAATGTTTGCCGGGCTTCCGTTGCGCAAGCTCACCGATGTGCCCAAAGCGGTGGAGTTCAGGGTGCCGCCACTGGCCGATGACACCCACGTGCGCGCATCAAGTTCATATACACCAGAGGCGAAGGGCACGGTGCGGGTCCCGCCCGGTAAATTGCCCACGAAGAATGGGTGCGAACTGTTCACGCTCTGGCTGAGCAGCGCGTTCAACGCCAGGGTGGTTACGACATCGCCATTGCGGGAGATAAACAGATAACCGGCATCACTACCGCTGTTTCCCTGCCGGACCACAGTGCCTCCGATCGCATCGGCAGTGGCCGGCGACTGAACGGGAAGCGCGGGAATTGCAAAATAGCTCACCGCGTTGATGGCATCCGCAACAGAGATGTTCTTAGTCGCCGCAGTACGCCCGTAATCGGCTTGCTCTGCAAACGCCTGAAAGGTGCCGGCCCCCTCTTGGGGAATGACGCTGTTGAAATTGATATCCGCGCCATTGTTGTAAGTACCGACGTTGAGCGGCTCTCGCGACAGAGCCAGGTTGTTTGCCAGCGTACCGGACAGCGGATCGACATGAGTGAAGACGATCGGGTACGGCACCTCGCTACCGCCGGCCACCGTCTGATAGAACGAGAGAGTAGCTCCCCGCGGACTGATCGGAAATGCCGGGTCAACGTTGACATTGAATTCGGCGCCGAGCGTAAGAGGAATTGCGCTCGGTTGAATTTTCGTTGCAGTTTCAAGCAGCGTGGCGGCGGATGCTGCACGCTTCACCTTGACGTCTTTGATGATGACGGTCTGCAGATTCCTTCCGGTAATGACCACATCGTAGCTTGATGCGGCGCCGCCGGACG
>FTEP01000338.1_pt1 | contig 16692 bp, 14 predicted proteins | sample 1640251 | NCBI WGS metagenome assembly FTEP01 (sample SAMEA3914816, study PRJEB12502) | metagenome | biome: forest; material: soil | place: USA | collected 2011-09-16 | depth 0.3 m | reverse complement strand
GAAAGGTGCGGTCGCGAAAACGAGTGCAGCAAAGGCTCCCTTTTGCTCTGACTATCCACTATCCACTAGTCACCCTCTATCCACTCGAGTGTGCAGGTTATCCCTGCCACAGCTGGCCGGTATAGACTTCACCTTCACCCGTACCAGCCAGGGTCACTCTTCAATGTCCAATCGACCATTCGGTGAATTTCCCCGTACTCGCATGCGCCGTATGCGCCGCGATGACTTCTCGCGTCGTCTGATGCGCGAAAGTACGCTTTCATCCGATAACTTTATTTATCCCGTCTTCGTCACCGAAGGCCGGTCGCGTCGCGAACCGATTCCGTCGATGCCGGGCATCGATCGCGTCAGCATCGACGAGCTGCAACGCGAAGCGGAAGCTATCGCTGCGCTGGGCGTGCCGGCAATCGCGCTGTTTCCCATGATCGCGCCCGACGCAAAAACACTTGACGGAGCGGAAGCCTGGAACGAATCCGGACTAATTCAGCGCGCCGTCCGAGCGTTGAAGAAAGCCGTCCCGCAGCTCGGCGTCATGACCGATTCCGCGCTAGACCCATACACCACTCATGGACAGGACGGCGTCATCGACGACCAAGGTTACGTGGTAAACGACATCACGGTCGCGGCACTGGTGAAACAAGCCCTGTCGCACGCCGAAGCCGGCGTCGATATCGTGGCGCCCAGTGACATGATGGATGGCCGCATCGGTGCGATTCGCGAGGCACTGGAAATCGGGGGCCATATACATACGCGCATCCTGGCCTACTCCGCCAAATATGCATCGGGATTTTATGGCCCGTTTCGCGACGCGATCGGGTCGGCAAAAAATCTTGGCAAAGGCAGCAAGACCACTTACCAGATGGACCCGGCGAACTCCGATGAGGCGTTGCGCGAAGTTGCGCTCGATCTCGAAGAAGGCGCGGATATGGTCATGATCAAACCCGGCATGCCGTATCTTGATATCGTACGCCGCGTCAAAGACGAGTTCGGCGTACCCACGTTCGTCTACCAAGTCAGCGGCGAGTACGCGATGCTCATGGCCGCAGCGAACAACGGATGGCTCGATGAGCGCACTGTGGCACTCGAATCGTTGCTTGCAATGCGGCGGGCGGGGGCGGACGGCATACTGACCTACTTCGCCAAGCGTGCGGCGCAGTGGCTGAAAGAGTGACCCATCGTCGCTAGAGATTTCGCATGACTACGGCGTCCCCACCCCCTGATCGTTATGCAGTCGTAGGATTTCCCGTTGCGCATAGCTGGTCGCCTTTTATTCACGGCATGTTCGCCCAGAATACCGGCCAACACATAACATACCGGCTGATGGAAGTGCCGCCGCAGCGCTTCGTTGCCGAAGTAAGTGCTTTCTTTCGCGCAGGAGGTCGCGGGCTGAACGTTACAGTGCCGCACAAACAGGCGGCCGCGCAGCTGGCAAAATTTCGCACGGCGCGCGCCGAAATTGCGGGCGCCGTAAATACGCTTTCCGATGAAAGCGGGGAATTGCTAGGCGATAATACCGACGGCGCAGGACTGATCGCGGACCTGCAAGGCAACTTGCAGATCAAGCTTGCCGATGCGCGCATCCTGCTACTAGGCGCCGGTGGCGCCGCTCGCGGCGTAATTGGTCCATTGCTTGGCTGCGCACCCGAGGTGCTGCTTATTGCCAATCGCGACAGTTCCCGCGCCGCTCAGCTCGCTCATGAATTCAGTTCATTGGGCAATGTAAGGAGCGGCAGCTTCGAAACGGTGGGTAAGGAAAAAGATCCCCAACCTTACGATCTCATCCTGAACGCCACTTCAGCGAGTCTGCAAAACACCGTCCCGCCCATCAGCTCCAAGTGCATTGGCGACTCTACCATCTGCTACGACATGGCCTACGGCCATGGCTCCACGCCCTTCACGCGGTGGGCGCTCGAAAAAGGCGCCGCACGCGCGCATACCGGCTGGGGCATGCTGCTGGAACAAGCTGCGGAATCGTTTTATCTATGGCGCGGGATTCGTCCGGAAACCAAGCCGGTCATGGCGGCGATTCTCGCCGCTCCGAAGCGCAGCGCTTAATCGCCGTGCAAATACTCGTCTTTCAGCCGCACATAGTGCGGCCCTGAATACTTCAGCCAGGCAAGTTCTTCCGGCGCGAGATCACGCACGCGCCGCGCAGGACTGCCGACATACAGGCCCCCCGACGTCAGCCGTTTGTTGGGCGGCACCACGCTTCCGGCGCCGATCAGGCACAGATCCTCGACTTCCACACCGTCCAGAACCACCGAGCCCATGCCAACGAGGCAATAATTACCGATCGTGCACGCATGCAACACCGCACGATGTCCGATCGTAACGTCGGTGCCTACAATCAGCGGAACACCCCCAGGCGAGAACTGACCGTCGTGAGTGACATGCAGCACGCAGCCGTCCTGCACGTTGCTGCGCGCACCGATGCCAATGGTGTTCACATCGCCGCGCACTACCGCGCCCGGCCAGATCGACACATCATCGCCCAGCGTCACTTTGCCGATCACGACAGCGCTCGAATCGATATACACGCGCGCGCCCAGCGCCGGAAATATCCCTCGATACGGCCTCACATTCATCCGCAGTCCTCTTCACCCATGAATCCGCCGGCTCTTTGCCCGGCGATCACGAGCATCATGCATGAATCACTGCGGTGCAAGGTCGCCACGCAGGCCCGCCGCTAACACGGTGTTAGAATTCTGCCCCATCCAGCCGTACGCGAACCAACATGACAGCCGCCGACACTTCCGCAATAGCCGACCTGCCCGCCTTTTCGGCGATCCGTCCCGAGCGGATCGAAGCCGACATTCGTGCATTGCTGGACGAAAATCGTGCGGCTCTGCAACGGCTGCTCGACTCGAATGCGCAGTCGTGGGACGGTCTCATCGTACCTCTGGAAGAAATGCAGCATCGGCTGAATCGCACCTGGTCGCCGGCGGGATATTTAAACGGCGTCATGAACAGCGACGAATTGCGCCAAGCGTATAACGCTTGCCTGCCGTTGCTCACTGCCTGGAATACCGACCTGGCGCAGAACGACCGCCTGTATCGCGCTTACGCTACGATTCGCGAACGCGATGGCGAAAGCCTGTCGCCTGCGCAGCGCAAACTCCTGGACAATGCTCTGCGTGACTTTCGTCTTGCGGGCGTGGCGCTGCCCGCGCAACGTCAACAGCGCTTCAAGCAGGTGCTGGAGCAACTGGTTACGACGCAAGCAAAATTCGACGAAAACGTGCTGGATGCAACCAACGCGTGGTCGCGGCACGTAACGCAGCAGCAGGAAATTGCCGGTCTGCCCGAATCAATCGTCGACCGCGCTCGCGCAGCGGCAGCGCAGAAGCAACTCGAGGGCTGGCTGTTTGCGCTCGACCCGCCGAACTATCAGGCGATTCTCAGCTATGCGGATCATGAGGAGCTGCGCCGCGATTTCTATACTGCCTGGACTACGCGTGCTTCGGACCAGGGCCCGTTGCAAGGACAATGGGACAATACACCGGTGATGCAGCAGATCCTGGCGCTACGCCACGAATTAGCGCAGCTGATCGATTTTCCCAACTATGCCGAGTACTCGCTGGCCACCAAGATGGCGAAGTCGGCCGATGAAGTGTCCGGCTTTCTGCGCAAGCTTGCGCGCTCCAGTCGCCTCGCTGCACAGCGCGAGTTCGCCGAGCTGAGCACGTTTGCGGGGCGCGCGCTGCAATCGTGGGATGTTGGCTATTACGCGGAAAAACTCAAGCAGCAGCGCTTTGCGATTTCCGAAGACGAGTTGCGTTCCTATTTCCCGTTGCCTCGGGTGTTGGAAGGCCTGTTCACGGTCGCGGCAAAGCTCTACGGCATCCGCATCGTGGAGCGGACCGGAGTCGATGTTTATCATCCCGACGTGCGCTACTTCGATGTGCTAGAAAGCACCGGCGCTCGCCGCGGTGGGTTTTTTATGGATTTATATGCCAGGCCACGCAAACGCGGCGGTGCGTGGATGGACGAATGTGTGGGGCGCAAACAGCTGGCCAATGCAACCGCGCAGCCGGTCGCTTATCTGGTATGCAACTTTATGGCGCCGGCAGCCGGTAAGCCGCCGCTGCTCACCCATTCAGAAGTGGTCACGCTGTTCCACGAGTTCGGACACGGACTGCACCACATGCTCACGCGAGTGGACTATCCCAGCATCGCCGGGATCAACGGCGTTCCCTGGGATGCGGTCGAGTTGCCCAGCCAGTTCATGGAAAATTTTGCCTGGCGTGCCGAAGTGCTGCCACTGATCTCAGCGCATGTGGATTCCGGCGAGCCGATGCCGACAGAAAAACTGCAACAGCTGCTGGGCTCCCGCACCTTCCAAGCCGGTATGCAAACTGTCAGGCAATTGGAATTTGCGCTGTTCGATCTGCGCATCCATGCCGAACATCAAGCGGGCGAGGCAGCCCCGATCCTGCAGACCTTGGCCGAAGTTCGTGCCGAGGTCGCGGTGATCGAGGCGCCCTCCTTCAATCGCTTTCCCAACAGCTTTCAGCATATTTTTTCCGGCGGCTATGCGGCGGGTTACTACAGTTACAAATGGGCGGAAGTTCTCGCCGCCGATGCGTTCGCAGCGTTCGCCGATGCCGGCATCTTCGATCCCCGCGTGTCGCGCCGTTTCCTGTCAGCGATTCTCGAGCAAGGCGGAAGCCGCGATGCCATGGAGGCGTTCGTGGAATTCCGCGGCCGCAAACCGCAGATCGAACCGTTGCTGAAACAGTTGGGATTGGCGGCATGAAGCTAGGGCGTAGTGAGTAGGGGTAGGGGGTAGAAAGAGCAGCGCTGCATCGCGCGATGCGCCTCTGATTTCTTCGCTACTCACTACCCCCTACTCACTACCCCCTAACTTCCCCATGCTTCTCGCCACCTGGAACGTCAATTCGCTGCGCGTGCGGCTGGAGCAGGTGAAGGCAGGGCTGTCGGCGAATTCCGTCGATGCCATCGCCTTGCGGGAAACGAAAGTCCCCGACGAGACGTTTCCGCATGAGGAATTCGGGCACTGGGATTCAAGTCGATCATGGGTGGGCAGAAGAGCTACAACGCAGTGGCGCTGGTAGAACCGAAGCGTCGCAGATCACCTACGGTATTCCCGGATGGGATGACGCGCAGAAGCGCGTTTTGACCGCCAGGGTCGAAGGTGTAAGGATAGTCGACGTCTATGTGCCCAATGGGCAGTCGGTAGGATCCGAACAATTCATACAAGCTGGGCTGGCTTAGTGCGTTGAGAACCCACGTGCGCAATGAATTGCAAAAACATTCCCGCTTGGTCGTTTTAGGTGACTACAACATTGCGCCAGAAGATCAGGATGTGCACGATGCGAAAGCCTGGGAGGGCAGTGTCCACGTAAGCGAACCCGAAAGAGCGGAATTACGTGAGCTGTTTAGTATCGGTCTGTGCGATCTTTATCGTAAGTTTCAACACCCGCAGCAAGCTTCAGCTGGTGGGATTACCGGATGGGCGCATTCAGGCGCAATCACGGTTTGCGCATCGACCTGATGCTGGGAAGCTCTGCCATCGCTCAGCGCTGCGTTGGCTGTCGCATCGATAAGGCACCTCGGGGTTGGGAACGCCCCTGGGATCATGCACCGGTCATCGCGGAATTCGACCTCAACTAAAAGGGCAAAAGAAGAAGAACATGCAATATCGGCGCAGTGACTACGACGTAACCAACACCGTTCAGGTCAGCTCCACCGAATCCGTGCGGCGGGCCGTTCAGGAGCTGTTTCGCAATGTGTGGCCGGGTTTCGCCACCGAGCGGCTGGAAATCGCGTTCCGCGATTTCGAACGCCTCTTTAGCGGGCAATTCCCCGGTTATTACGGCTGCGACACCGTGTATCACGATTTGCAGCATTCGCTGGACGGCACTTTGGCGACGTCCAGGTTGCTGGCGGCACACGAACGCACCCATGCTGCCGACGAACACATTGGACCCGAACGCGCGATGATGGGCGTGGTGACGGCGCTGTTTCACGATGCCGGATACATCCGTCAGACCGACGATACGACTCACCGCAACGGCGCGGAATTCACGCTGAGCCATGTCAGCCGCAGCGCCCAATTCATCGGCCGTTACTTGCCGACCATCGGCATGGCCGAGTGGGTCCCGGTCGCCACCCAGATCGTGCACTTCACCGGGTATGAAGTGCAGTTCGATCAGATCCGCCTGGACGATCCGCTGGACCGCCACGTGGGGCACATCGTGGGGACCGGCGATCTCATCGCGCAGATGTCCGATCGCTGCTACTTGGAGAAGTGCCGCGACCGCCTATATCCGGAGTTCGTACTTGGGGGTGTTGCCCTGAACCGCGACCCCACCGGCAAGATGTTCGTGAAATACAGTTCCGGACTCGATGTATTGCGCAGTACCCCCCAATTCATCGAAGAGGTCATGCGGACCCGTCTGGACGGGGAATTCGGCGGCGTCTATCGCTCGCTGAACGTGCTCTTCAACGGCCGTAATCCTTATCTGGAAGCCATCCAGCTCAATCTTCAATACCTCGACGACGTGCTGCGCACCGAGCGCTGGCCGATGTTGCGGCGTGATCCGCCGTGCTTCACCTGGGAAAGAAACCCAGTGCAGAACATTCGCACCTTGGTGCTGGGCCATCTGAAAGACCTTTGGGTCAAATGAGCTGCGGGAAAGCTGGCCACGGGACGCTGACCTGAAATAGAACAACCGTTTTCTGGCCAGCTGCCAGCCGCCGATTGCCAGTAGCCATACGCAATGAATCCCGACCTGCAAGCCCTCGGCGACAGCTTTCCACGCAAGCGCGCGTTCATCACCGGCGCCGGTAGCGGACTCGGGCTGGCGCTGGCTCGTGCCCTGGCGGCTGAGCGCTGGTCGCTGGGATTGTTCGATATGAATGCGCAGAAGCTGACCGCGGTGGAAGGCGAGCTGGCGCGCGACGGACTGCAAATTCAGGCATATCCCGGCGATGTGACCCAGCATCACGAGCTGACCGTTGCGGTGAATTCGTTCTCGCAAACCGTCGAAGGCCTCGACCTCATGATCAACAACGCCGGCGTAGCGTGCGCGGGCAACATCCTCGAGGTTTCTCCCGAGGACTGGCGCTGGATCATCGATACCAATCTCATGGGAGTGGTGCATGGCTGCCGCGCTGCAATCCCGCATCTGCAGCTCAGTGGCAAATCCTTGCTATTGAACATCGCCAGCGCCGCTGCATTCGCATCGGCTCCGGGCATGGCGCCCTACAATGTGAGCAAGGCCGGTGTTTTGTCGCTCAGCGAGACGCTTGCCATGGAGCTGGTCGGCAGTGGTATTCGCGTGGCCGTGGCCATGCCGGGCTTTTTTCAAACCGCATTGATGGAGAGTTATCGCGGCACCAGCGATGGCCTGCAGACCGGTCGAATGATGATGGAGAATTCAAACATCTCCGCCGCCACTATGGCCAACGAAATCCTGCGGGAAGCGGGACGCGGGCGCACTTATATCGTGCTACCGAAACGGTACCGCTCATTGTGGCGACTGAAACGTTGGATGCCGCAGCGCTATCTGCAGCGCTTTCCCGAGATGCGCAAAGCCCTGCAGAAATAGCGCTGGCGATCACATCAGCTCATGGCGGATCGATCGCCAGCAAAAATCGGGTATAGATCTCCGGTAGCCGCGCCAGCACCTGTGTTTTCCCCGCCATCGCACTGTCCTGGATGCATTGACGCAACAACGCCAAACTCAACGACTCCGCTGCCGGCAGCGCTACGGGTGCATAGCTTAAATGCCAGGGTTCCGGCGCTACACCGCCTCTGTCGTTGCGATACGGACGAAAGAATCCATACGTGCTCATGTTGTCATCAAGCCACGCCGACAAGCGGCTGAAGATGCCGTCGGCTGCATATTCCTCGGGAGTGAGCTGCACCTCATAGCCTGAGGGCATCACCTTCAGATCGGCGACGTCCACATCGCTACCCCAGTGATGACGGCTACCGCCGGGAATCGCCGACCAACGCAGAATGGCCTCCATGCGTTCGGCGTCGCTGAGTTGGTGCGCATCGAGCGCTCGCCCCTCGCGATCCAGCAGCACACGCTCGCCCTGCCATTTCTGATTCCAGATACGCTGCTGCCGCTCAAAATCGCGGAAACTCGAACACGCGAACAGCTCGATGCCAGCGAGCGCAGCCGCGTCTTTCATGGCGAGAAAGGCTGCGACTGCCTCGTAGTGCAAAGCGCAGCGCGCAGCGTCGAGTTCGACGATGTGAGTACGTGTACGTCCGGTTAATTCCAGTTCGTTCATTGCTGCAGGACGTTGCGGGGACCACGGATGCAAAATTCAGGATGCCAGGACAGTCCCGTTAATTATAGAGTTCGCACCACGGTACTGTGGCAGATACAGCGGGCTGTCAAGAAACTCGACACGCTATCTGCTCGCTAGCAGTGACTCGATGACGGTATGATCCCCCAATGAGGTTGCGTCGACAATTTGCGACGGTGACTTCGAGTACCGACAAAAATAAACCGCCATCTTTAATGGCTGTATTAATGACACGCCCGCAGGGGCGTAAAGGATCGGAGTGAGCGCTGGTGAAATCCCGCGAGTTGAGACCGAAATTTCTGGTGATCGCACTGCTCGCGGGGGCAGCGTTCACGGCTGTGCTGATCGGTGCACGTTATCTTGATTACCGCTCGCACAGCTCGCAAATGGTGCAGCTGACGGACACTCTCAGTGCAAAGAGCAGTACGCCGGACGCCCTCGCCAACTCCCACGAACTCAGTTCCGATCTGCATCGCATCGAACGGCGGCAGCTTAGGATGTCTTTGTGGAAGTTGAGTGGCATCGGAATGTCGCTCACGGCCATGTTCGTGTTCGTTGCATGGCTGGTCACGCGGCGCTTCGAGCGGCCGATTGCCGAGCTCATCCGCTCCGCCGAGCGCATCGGCGCAGGCGACTATACTCATCCGCTCGAAGCGACTCATGTCACTGAAGTCGCAGCGCTCGAAGACGCACTGGAACGCATGCGTCAGAAACTACGCCAGACCACCATCACCAGCGACTATCTCACCAGCGTGCTGAATAGCATGAACGATGCGGTGGTCGTCACGGAGCCGGACGGCAAGATCCGCAAGATCAACGATGCAGCGGTGCGGCTGTTCGGCTACACGGAAGCGGAAATCGCAGGCAAACCCGGCGCCATGCTGATCGCGGAACCCGAGCGCGATACTTTCTCTGTCGATGCCTCCTCTACGGAAGGACGCGAAACCGTGATCTGCACGGCCAGCGGACAAACCATACCGGTTTCGCTTTCCAGTTCGCCCATCGCAGCCGTGGACCCGCAATTCCAAGGGTTCATTTTCGTGGTCCGCAACATTACGGACCGCAAGCGCGCAGAGCGACGCATCCGCTATCTCGCGCGCTACGACGCGCTGACGAAAATTCCGAATCGCATGCAGTTCCAGCACATGCTGCAGCAGTCGATCGCCCGTTCGCTACGCTCCGATCGCGGTGTGGTGCTGCTCTATCTGGACATGGATCAGTTCAAGGAAATCAACGATACCTTCGGCCACTCCGCCGGTGATCGAGCGCTCGAGGTTTTGAGCGAGCGGCTCACCCGAGTTTTGCCGCGCGAAACCGTGGTAGGCCGTTTGGCGGGCGATGAGTTTGGATTGTTCCTTGAAGGGCTGCCCAATACCGAAGGCGAACGCAGCCAAGCCGCGAACCTAGCGCGCATGGTATTGGCAGAGATCAGCAAAGCGTTCTACGTTCAGAACGAAGAAGTATTCCTGACCGCAAGCCTGGGCATCGCCTTCTGCCCCAAGGATGCCGAGAACGTAATTGACCTGATCCGCAACGCCGATGCCGCGATGTACCACTCCAAGCAGAACGGCGGCAACAGCTTCGCGTTCTACTCGCCCGAGATGAACGCGGCGGCGGTCGAGCGCTTGATGTTGAAGAGCAAATTGCGCCGGGCGCTGGAACGCGACGAGTTCGTCATGCTGTACCAGCCCAAGATCGAGCTGCACTCCGGCAAAATCGTCGGTGCGGAAGCTCTACTGCGCTGGAGGCTCGCGGGCTACGGCGACATTTCGCCCTCGCAATTCATCCCATTGGCTGAAGAGACCAATCTGATCCTGGGGATCGGCGAGTGGGTGATGAACCGCGTCTGTTGCGATTATCGCCAATGGCTGGAGCAGACACCGAACCCTGGGCGCATTTCCATCAATCTGTCGCTCAAGCAGCTACGCCAAACCAGCTTCATCACCCGGTGTCGCTCGATCTTCAAACGCAACAACGTGTCTCCGACCTCGTTTGAACTGGAGATCACCGAAACAACGCTGATGAAAGACCCCCGCCGCACCATTAAAACGCTCGATGAGCTGTACGCGATGGGTTTGCATCTGTCCATCGACGACTTCGGCACCGGCTACTCGTCGTTGAGCGCCTTGCAGCAGTTTCCGATCAGCACGCTCAAGATCGACCAATCGTTCGTCAAAGGCGTGGCATACAACACGGACGACGCTACCATCGTCAGGACCATCATCGACATGGGCAAGAGCCTTGAAATGGAAGTGGTCGCAGAAGGCGTGGAGACAGAAGAGCAACTTGCTTTTTTGCGCATGCGCGGCTGCCATTTCGGACAGGGCCGCCTGTTCGGCGATGCCATGAGTGCGGAAAGCTTTATTGGTTTAGTCATCAAACAGGCCAGCAATCCCGGCACCGTAAGCAAGCTGTTCGCCTGACCTCGCCGCTACGCGCTGCGGCTTCTTTGGTTTTGAATTCCCTTCTATGCTGAATTTTTCAGACGTATCCGTACGCCGTGGCCCGAGGCTGTTGTTCAGCAAGGCGAACCTCAGCATTTTCCGCGGCGAAAAAGTGGGCATCACCGGCGCGAACGGCACCGGCAAGTCGAGCTTACTGGCTTTGGTGACCGGCGAATTGCAGCCGGACAGCGGCAATTTCGAAATGCCATCGCGATTGGCGATTGCGGTGCTGAAGCAGGAAATCGCCACCACCGAACAGCTGGCGCTGGAGTTCGTGATGGACGGCGACGCCGAAATGCGCCTCACCGAGGCTGCAATCATTCGGGCCGAAGAAGTGGAAGACTATGCCAAGCTCGCGACGTTGCACGCTCATTTCGGCACCTTGGGCGGCTATGAGGCGCGTGCCCGCGCCGGCCGATTGATGCATGGATTGGGCTTCAGCAGCGCGGACGAAGTGCGTCCTGTCAGCGCGTTTTCCGGCGGATGGCGAGTGCGGCTGGCACTGGCGCAGGCGTTGATGTGCCGTTCGGACTTGCTGTTGCTGGATGAGCCCACCAACCATCTGGATCTCGATGCGGTGGTATGGCTCGAAGAATGGCTGGACGAGTATCGCGGCACGCTGCTATTGATCGCTCACGATCGCGAGTTCCTGGATCGGGTGGTCAACCGCATCGTCAATTTGGAACGCGGCGAAGCACGCCTGTACACCGGCAACTATTCCGATTTCGAGGATCAGCGTTCCGCCCAGCTAGCGCAGCAGACACAGCTATTCGATCGGCAACAGCGCGAGATCCGCCATATGGAATCTTTCGTCGCGCGCTTCCGCGCCAGCGCGTCCAAAGCCCGCCAGGCGCAAAGCCGCATCAAGGCGCTGGAGCGCATGCAACGTATCGCGCCGGCCCATGTGGATTCACCGTTCGAATTTTCGTTTCTACCGCCGGAGAAACTCCCGCGGCCGCTGCTGGCCATCGACAAACAATCGGCGGGCTATGGCGATCGGACGGTACTCGAAAACGTGAGCATTACGATTTCTCCCGGCGACCGGGTCGGTCTACTCGGCCGCAATGGCGCCGGTAAATCCACGTTCATGAAATTGCTCGCCGGCGTATTGCCGGCGCTGTCGGGCGATCGCACCGAGGCGCGCGATCTGCGTATCGGCTATTTTGCGCAGCACCAGCTCGAACAGCTGCATATCAAGGACTCGCCGGTTCAACATCTGCAGCGGCTGGATCGCAGAGCCAGTGAACAGCAGTTTCGCAATTTCCTGGGCCGTTTCGGCTTCAGCGGCGATCAAGTGTTCGAACCCGTGGGTCCATTCTCCGGCGGCGAAAAAGCGCGGCTAGTGCTGGCGCTGATCTGCTATGCGCGCCCGAATCTGATGCTGTTGGATGAGCCCACCAACCACTTGGATCTGGAAATGCGGCAAGCGCTGGCGTTAGCCTTGCAAGATTTCGAAGGTGCGGTGGTGCTGGTCTCGCACGACCGGCACTTGCTGCGCACCTCGATGGATCAATTCATCCTGGTTGCCAACGGGCGCGCGACGGAATTCGACGGTGACCTGGAAGACTATGCGAAGTGGTTGGGCTCCGCGTCGGCAGCGCAGACGCCGCCGCAGTCCAAAGAAAGTAGCAGCGCCGGCCGCAAACAGCGGCGGCAAGAGGAAGCACGTAGACGCGAAGCACTGGGTCCGCTGCGTTCTCAGGTAAAGCGCAGCGAGGATGCGCTACAGAAGTTATCGAAAGAACACACCGAACTGGAAGCTACGCTTGCTCACCCTGACGCGGCGACCGACGCCGCCAAAGAGCGAGTGCGGATATTGCTCACCAAACGTGCGACGCTCGCCCGTGCGATCGAAAAGGCCGAAGCCGACTGGCTGGAGGCGACGCAGAAACTTGAAGAGGCGCAAAACGGGGGAGGACAGACAGGCGCCGCCTAACGCCAAACGCCTATAATTTAGCCGTCGGCCCGCTCACGTCCGCGGGCGCATCCTGAATCGCTTTGATGATGCGACCGCCCAACGTGCTGGCCGCCTGCTGCGAAGCTTGTTCGAAGGCGGCGACGATCATTGCCATCCGCTCTTCAGTAGCAGGCACCGCGGCGGAGACCGGAATGACGGCCAGCAACGTTCGATCATGCACTCGCATCACCGAAGCCACGATCGAAACACGCACTGTCGGCGGTGCGCCAGGCTGGCGGTATTCCGCTTGAAAGTCGCGCAGCTCCAGATCCAGCACGTAGGGCGCTGAAGTGCGCACCTCATCGGATGTCACGCTGCGAAACAGATTCTGATTCTGCAACGAGGCGATCACGAAATACTGCATTACCCGCGAGGTCTGTGCACCCCATTGCGCATGGTTGTAGTAATCAAGTCGCCGCCCGTCGCGCAGCAGCAGAATACGGTCCGTATTCAAACCGGGTGCGGCGCTCGGCTGCGACACCGATACATCGACATTGAGCTGCGGGGCGGCTGGTTCGCCGCCCGCAGCGGGCGAGATGACATAGGTTTGCGGGGCCGGTGTTTTGCTTTCGAACAACGAACCGGAACATCCGCTTATCGCCAGCAGCGCGAGCGTGAGCAGTCGTGCGTTCATGGAGGGACGTCTACTCCGCTCTGGTGAGGCTCATACAAAAATTGCGAGGGGTTTTCTTTCAAGCTGCGCGACAGCTCGCGAAATTCCCGGGCTGCGGCGCGGCTGTCGCGCAGCAGGCGCTCCAACTGAAACAGACCTTGATCGGTAAAATGCCCGAGCTGGGTTTCGCTGCCGGCGACGAGTTTATCCAGCCGCTCACTGGCACGCGCCAGGTTCGCCCCTATCTGGTCGATCTGTTGCAACGACTGCTGCACCTGCGGCCGGGCGTCCGTCGTCATGCCCTGTAAATCCGCCGCGGCGGAGTTGATTACTTTCACTGTCGACTTGAGCTCATCCACCAGCGCCGCCACCCTCGCCGCCGTTTGCGGCAACCCTTTGCTGCTGGCGTGAATGTTCTCCACCGTCTCGTTAAAGGCAGTCAAATTGGCATCCGAAAACAGGCCGTTCACCCGATCGATCAATACCGTCGCACGGCCGACCAGCGTGGGCAAACTGCTAAGCAACGCGTCGAGGTTCGACTGCACCGAATCGATCACCGGATACCGCTCTCCCGTGGGCAGAGCCTTATGCGCATCGACGTCCGGCACCTCCTTGAGATTGATGAACAGCAATCCGGTTACACCCTGCAAGTCCAGGCTGGCGCGCGTCGCAGAGGAAATGGGCGCGGTCGAATCGATCTCCACCATGACTTTGACTCTGGTTTTGTCCCCCTGACGATCGATCGTGAGCCGGCGCACCCGGCCCACATCCACGCCGAGATAGCGCACTGCGCCGCCCTGATCGAGCCCGCTCACGCTGCCGTCAAAGTAAATCTCGTACGGATTGTACTTGCGGCCTTCGCTGGCGTTGGTGTACCACAGCACGAAGCCGATCCCCATGGCCACCACGATGAGCACGAATGTGCCGACCGTAACGTATTTGCCTTCAGTTTCCACGCTGGTCCAGTGTGCAGTACTTTGCTTGGGTCATTGCCGTTGCACTTGCCGCGCTCGCGGGCCATGAAAATATTCTTTGATCCACGGATGGGGATTGTCCACGATCCGTTCGAGCGTATCGATGATCAGCTTCTTGTCAACCAGCACCGCGACGCGGTTGCAGGTCGCCATCAGCGTATCCAGATCGTGCGTGATCATAACGACGGTGAGTTGCAGATGTTGGTGCAGGTATTTGACCAGATCGTCGAATGCGGCGGCGGAAATCGGATCCAGGCCCGCCGTCGGCTCATCGAGAAACAGCAATGTCGGATCGAGCGCCAGCGCACGGGCCAAGGCGGCCCGCTTCACCATGCCTCCGGAGAGCTGCGAAGGCAATTTCTTGGCTGCGTCGGGCGGCAGCCCCACCATGCGCAGGCGCAGCTCGGTGAGCTCGTTCAATGCCGATTCGGAAGGCCGGAAGTGCTCGCGCATCGGTAACTGGATGTTCTGGGCGACGCTCAAGGAGCTGAACAGGGCGCCATGTTGGAAGGTCACTCCATAACGCCGCTTGACCGCAATCAGCTCATCGTGCGACAGGTCGGTAATGTCTTTGCCCTCGATCAGCACCCGCCCTTCGTTGGGCCGGCGTAAACCGAGGATGGTATGCAAGAGAACCGATTTGCCGCTGCCCGAGCCGCCCACGATCCCCACCACTTCACCGGGAAATATATCCAGATCGACATGATCGTGAACCAGCTGATCTCCAAAGCGGTTCACCACGCCGCGCACCGAAATAACGGGTGTTTTCTCGGTCATGCCGATCAGAAGTCCAGCTGCACGAAGACGATGGCGAAGATCGCATCGGCCAGGATCACCAGGAAAATCGCCTGCACCACGGCGACCGTGGTCAAGCGCCCCAGCTCGCGCGAAGAATCGCGCACTTCCATGCCGCGCTGAGTTCCGACGATTGCGATCAGAATCGCGAACACCGGCGCTTTGATCAATCCTGCCCAGAAGGTGGTTGGCGAAATCGAATCCTGCACGCGCGCAATGTACTGCCCTGGACCGATTCCGAGCAGCAGGCTCGACAGAATACCGCCGCCCAGCAGGCCGCACGCATCGGCAATGATGGTCAACAGCGGCAAGGCGACGAGCAAGCCCAGCACCCGCGGCAACACCAGGACTTCAAAGATATTGACGCCGATGGAGCGCAGAGCATCCACTTCCTCGTTCAGGCGCATCACGCCGATCTCGGCGGCGAATGCGCTCCCGGAACGTCCTGCCACCATGATCGCCGTCAGCAACACCCCCATTTCGCGCAACACCGAGATCGCCACCAAGTCGACCGTGAAGATTTCCGCACCGAATTTCTGTAATTGCTGAGCACCCAGATAGGCGACGATAACGCTGATCAACAGTGCGATCAGTCCCACGATCGGAATCGCTTGAATGCCGGTCTCGTAGATATGCCGGACGACCGACGGCAAACGAAAGCGCCGCGGATGAGTAGCGCCGGCTGCACCGGTGAGCACCAGCTCCCCAAAATAGGCCAGGCCGCTCTTCGCGTTGAATACATACCCGCTCGCCCGGTGGCCGATCCACGCGAGCCCGCCCAGCACGGGGTTGAGGTGCGCGCGCGACTCCTGAACTTCCTCGGAATCGTTTTGCGCGAGAATTTCCCCGATAAAGTCGAACTGCGCGGGTGGCCCGATGGGATCGATCGCGCTCCCCTGCTGTTCCAGTGCTTGCAAGCGTCTCTTCAGCAGCCATGCGCCGGACAGATCCATGCCGCCTAGCTGGCTGAAATCCACCTTGACCTGACGTGCCGCGACGCCATCCAGTTGAGCGAGCGCCGCCTCCAGCTCACGGATGTTCTCAATTTGCCAGTCATCGCTGACCTTTACCGTCGCTGTGTCTTGATCGACCTGGAGGGTCAGGAAGCCGGCCATGGGGTGGGAACGAGATACCTTGGATGTTGTTGGTAGGGGAATAAGCGGAGCCGATCCTAACAAGGAAGCTCGCGAGAGCGTAAGAGGACATGGGGACGTGAGATCGTGAGGTGGTGAGGTCGTGAGGTCGAAAGAAAGTGAGTCGGAGTTCTTTTCTCTCTTGCCATCTCCCGACCTCCCGATCTCCCGATCTCACGCCCTTACGCCCTTGCGCACTCACGCACTCACGCCCTTACGATTTCCCGCCCCGCCTGTAGACTCTTCTCACAATGATCACCTCCGCCCTAGGCCAGCTCCTGATATTACTTGCGACCGCGCTGCTGGTGGTCGCGGGGTTTAGGCGACTGCGGCTGCCGCCGATTCTCGGTTATCTCGCGGTCGGCATGATGCTGGGCCCGCAGGCGCTGAATATGGCCGGGAACGAGACCATCACGCACGCGCTGTCCGAATTCGGCGTGGTGTTCCTGCTCTTCACTCTCGGGCTTGAGTTCTCGTTGCCGCGCATGGT
>FTEP01000527.1_pt1 | contig 17890 bp, 18 predicted proteins | sample 1640251 | NCBI WGS metagenome assembly FTEP01 (sample SAMEA3914816, study PRJEB12502) | metagenome | biome: forest; material: soil | place: USA | collected 2011-09-16 | depth 0.3 m | reverse complement strand
GCCTTATTGATGGAACGCGATCTGCTGAAAACGGGTGCTCAACGCGACATTGATCTATCGTTGCGAGTGGAAGCCTTGCACGACCCCAAAGCTGCAATGGGAGACATCGATCAAGGCACGCGGCAACGAGTGCGGCAGTCGGCACAGGTCCTGGCTCAACGTTTGGGTGCGAACGCGCAGCATGTCCGCCGGCAGCCTAACGAGATAGGGCGGTTGCTCGCCTTCGCCTATCCGGATCGCATCGCGATGGCGCGAGGAGAGAATGGCCGTTACGTACTTGCCAGCAATCGCGCAGCGCGCCTACCTGCAGCACAGGCCTGGGGCGAGCAGCGTTTCATTGTGATAGCGCAACTCGATGCAGGCGAGAAGGATGCCAAGATCGCGCTTGCAGCGCCCTATTCGCTGGAACTGCTCGAGCGCGATTTTGCTCAGCACCTCGATGAGCGCGAACGATACGAGTGGGACTTTCGGGCCGGTGCCGTAGTGGCGAGCTTGGAACGGAAATTCGGCGGCCTGACCATCGAAGAACAGCGCATCGAACAACCTTCGACAGACAAGCTCGAGGCAGCGATGATCTGTGGCCTACGGCAGCTGGGAATCGCCGCCCTCCCATGGACCGCGGAAGCTCGCAACTTGCAAGCACGCTTGCAGTTCGTGAAAGGTTTCGACGCACGTGGCGAATGGCCGGCGGTCGGTGACGCTGAGCTGAGCTCGCAGTTGCAGAGCTGGTTTGCACCGTGGATCGCAGGCATCACTCGCCGCGAACAACTCAATCGGCTCGATCTGCAACAGGTGCTACTCGCCCCGCTCAGTTGGGAGCAGCGCCGCCAACTCGATGAGCTCGCCCCCACACACCTGCTCGTTCCGAGCGGCTCGCGAATTCCTATCGACTACTCGAATTCGGTTCCTTCGGTTGCAGTGCGCCTTCAGGAAATGTTCGGTGTTACGCAAACTCCGAGCGTTGGCAACGGCCGGGTGCCTATCACCGTCCATCTACTGTCGCCCGCTCATCGGCCGGTGCAGGTGACGCGAGACCTGGCAAGTTTCTGGACTCATGGGTATGCCGAGGTCAGAAAGGAACTCAAAGGTCGTTATCCCAGGCATTACTGGCCGGACGATCCTGTTACGGCGATTGCCACTGCCCGGGCCAAGCCGCGGCGTTGAAGAATGAGTGCAAGCTCTATGCGCGCATTAAGCCTCGATTCACTAAACAAACTTTAATGTGTCGCCGGGAATGGGAACACGATCTGCGAGTCGAAGCTTTTCCTATGGCTTGTCTCGAGGAATCAACATGAACACGCGCATACTGATATTGATGCTCGGTCTGCTGAGCGCCCGATATGCAACGGCGGCACCGGCGTCAGATACTTCCGACAATGCCGCCAAGACCGACACCAACGCTTGTGTATTCTTCAGCACTCTGTACGACTGGAAGGCGCTCGATACTCGCCACCTGGTCATTTGGGCGCCCGGCAGCAATCATCCTTATTTGGTGACCACTAGCTTTCCGCTCACGCAGCTGCAATACGCGGAGAGACTTGGATTCGTCGACGGTAACAACGATGGACGGCTGTGCGGCTTCGGCATGGACAAGATCGTCGTTCCAGATGCCGCTTTCACCGAACAAGCGACTATCGCATCGATGTCGCAGCTTGACGACGCGGGCCTCGCGGCGCTCAGTGCTCAATATCATGTGAAACTGCAGCGCGGCGCGGGTAAGAAAAAGAATGAAACGCAAGCAGCTAAAAACGCAGCGGAATGAACGACTCGGCGTGCTACATTCACTGCGCGGCCATGCTGCGTGCTTTTCGCGTTGAGGACGCCGAGTCATTCCTGAACAGGAGTACTGCTTTGAATCCACGCCTTGCAGCGGAAGCCCAACGATTGCACCAAGAGTTGCAACGCACGCCGACTCTCGATGCGCAGTCGCGCGAGCTGTTAACCGCGCTGGTTCAGGACATCAATGCTCTGTTGGCTGCCCCAGCACAACAACCCGCACCGCGCAGTGCAGATGTGGTCGACAAGCTCGAAGAAGCGGCGGTACGCTTCGAAGTGGAGCATCCGACTCTGAGCACCACGATGCGGGGTGTCATCGACGCGCTTGGAAAAGCGGGCGTCTGACCCTATCTGTGATCGCTGCGCGCAGTAGCGCGCTTTCGGGGCTGGCGGATTATGTGAGATAGCATTGCATTACGCCGCCTTCAATCCGGGTCACATTCTTTACATCTTTGGAACTGTAGACTCAGATCCTTACTTATCTTTTCCGGCGGCGGGTGAATCGATCGATGAAGGCGTCAAGCGGCACGAATGAAGCATGGCAACAGCGGGAGTTCATGCTGTTGTGCGCACTGCTGGCGTGGTGCGTGGCGTTGGTGGGATTTCGCGTGGAGCGGACCGGCTCGGGCCAATTTCTGTTTCTGATCTGGAATTTGTTTCTGGCCTGCGTGCCGCTTTTTGCTTCGCGGCTATTGCGTGCCGCTCATAAAAAGAAGGCTTCCGATAGCCTCCAATTGGGGTTGGCCGGGTTGTGGTTGCTGTTTCTTCCCAACGCTCCCTACATTCTCACCGACATAGTGCATCTCCAACCGGCAAGCACCGGCTTGTATTGGTACGACTTGGGATTGTTACTGTCGTGCGCGGGGACTGGCGTGCTGCTCGGATATTCGTCGTTATCCGATGTACATAGAATTCTCGAAGAGCGTTTTGGCCCTCGCTGGGGATGGGGGGTTGTTGTCAGCACCTTGATTCTTTCCGGGTATGGCGTTTACCTCGGCCGCGTCATGCGCTGGAACAGCTGGGACGTAATCGTCAATCCTCGCGGCCTGTTCGGAAATATCGCCGATTGTCTGCTCAATCCGTCCTTGCACATCCGCACTTACATGGTGAGCGGATTGTTTGGCGTGGGCTTGCTGCTTGGGTACGCCGCGCTTCGCTCCGTGAGGTCTTGGCACGGATCGCTCGCTGCCGATTAACGGCGCCGCAGCTCAATCCAGGCGCTTGCGGAATCGCAGTATCGTAACTACGAGTGCCACCGCGAGAAACACCCCGAGCTTGATCAGTTGAGCGGGCATCATGCCCAGATCAGCACCTCGCAATACGATACCGCGCACCAAAACGATGAAGTGCGTCAGTGGCAGCAGCTGTGCGATCCACTGCGCGAGTCGTGGCATGCCCTCAAAGGGAAAAACAAATCCAGAGAGTAGGATCGAGGGCAGCAGCAGCAACAGCGACATCTGAAACGCCTGCATCTGGGTGCGGGCGAGTGTTGAAATCAACAATCCGAACGTCAGCGTGGCGGCGATGAATAAGGCGGCTGCCAAGTACAGCTGCAGGAGGCCGCCATTTACCGGCACGCGAAACAGAAATATGCCGGCGAGCAGAATCAGCGTCGTCTGTACCAAGCCTACGCCAATGTAAGGCAGCAACTTTCCCATCATCAGTTCGGCCGGGCTGGCGGGAGTGGTGATCAACAGCTCCAAATTTCCACGTTCGCGTTCGCGCACGATGGCTACTGCAGTGAACATCGTCATGGTCATGCTGAGAATGACACCGATAAGACCCGGCACTACTTGCACGGCTGTACGTCGCTCAGGGTTGTAAGCGATGCGCATTTCAAAGGTTTGGACCTGAGTTGATTGCGTTCCGGCGCGCAACGGCAGCGGCATAGAGGTGAGCGCTGCGACCACGCTCTCGATCGTAGGTTCGCTGCCGTCCACCAGCAGTTGAGCCAACGGACGATGCAAGTCCAAGCGGCGACGTTCAAGATCGGCGGGCAGATAAATTCCCGCCTTAAGTTCTCCAGACGCAATCCTCTGCTGCAACTCCTCGGGTGAATGCGCATCGACGGTGACAGCCAACACACCCGTGGCCTGGACCGCTGCAATGAGCGCACGCGAAAAGCTGGTCTGAGCTTCATCCACGACGCCCGCATGCAAACCGCGCACGTCGTAGTTGATTGCATAACCGAACAAGAGAATCTGCATTATCGGCATGCCGACGATCATGCCGAGCGTCAGCCAATCACGCTTGAGCTGAAGAATTTCTTTGAGCGCGATAGCGTAAATGCGGTTAAACACGACGTCGCGTCAGGCTGCGGATTTCGCCGGCACTTGGTGCGAATCACCCTCTTTGCGAAAGCCGGTCGCCGCCACGAAGACATCTTCGAGGCTAGCTCGCACGGTGCGCACGGCGGCCTCGCAACCGGCATCGCGCAGCAAATTACCGACGCGCTGCTGAGGATTTTCCAGCTGAGGATCAAGCAGGGCATGTAAACGCGTTCCTAATTGCGCAATGCTCTTCACAAACGATTGCTGGTCGAGTGCATGCCGTGCGCTACGTATGTCGTCGGCCTCGATCTCGATGACACAGGCAGCGATATCGTTCATGAGCTGCGCAGGTGTCCCTTGTGCTGCCAGGCGCCCCTGATCGAGGATCGCCAATCGGTGACAGCGTTCGGCTTCATCCATGTAATGGGTGGATACCAGAATCGTGGTGCCCCGCTCGACGAGCGAGAACAATGCGTCCCAAAAATCTCGCCTGCTCTGTGGATCCACTGCACTGGTCGGCTCATCGAGCAACAGCAAGTCAGGTTCATGCAGTGTCGCCGCGGCCAGCGCCAACCGTTGTCTTTGTCCACCGCTGAGCGTGCCGGCCCGCTGCGCAATGCGATTCAGCAGCCGGTACTCTTCGAGCCGCGCGCGAATTCGCGCGCTGCGCAAATTTGCGTCGAGGCCAAAGATGCGGCTCATGAACTGCAGATTTTCCCCGACCGTCAGGTCCTCCCATAAAGAAAACCGCTGTGTCATGTACCCGATCTTGGCGCGTAGCCTTTCGGCGTCTTTGGGCACTTCGTAGCCGAGCACCGTGCAACGCCCGCTGCTGGGCTTTAGTAGGCCGCATAGCATGCGGATGGCGGTTGATTTTCCCGAGCCGTTCGGACCCAGGAATCCATAAATTTGCGCGCGCGGAATGCTCAGACTCACGTGATCGATAGCCAACAGCCGGCCGAAGTAACGAGTAAGTTCTTCTGCTTTGATCGCAACATCCGTGGGGTCGTTCATTGAGGGTGATCCTGAACAGCCGCAAGACTCACCTGCACCGGAATACCCGAGGGCACTACCCGCGCCGAATCCTCAGTCAAGTCGATTTCCGCGAGATAACTCAGGCGCGAGCGGTCGCGTTCGGTGAGTGCGAAATAAGGCGTGAACGCGGCCTGCGCCGAGACAAACCGCACTACTCCAACGAGTGCCGCGGGCTCGCCATCGATGTGAACGCCTACGCGCGTGCCGGGCAACATGCGAGTACGCCAAGGCTCCGGCACGTAAACCCGCGCGTAGGGAACGCTGTCCGCAAGCATGATCACGACGGGAGCCCCCGCAGGCGGTCGCTCGCCCAACTTGTACGGAAAGGCCTCGATACGTCCGGCACGCGGGGCCGTAACATTTAATCGGGTAGCGGAAAGTTCTGTCTGCGCAAGATTTGCCTGTACCGCCGCGAGCGCTGCGCGAGCCTGATCGAGTTCTTCGATTCTGGTGCCTTCCAACAATAACCGTAGTTGAGCGCTCGCCTGCTTACGTGTGCCGGATGCCGTATCTCGTTGCGCACGCGCCTGATCCAACGTTGAGGGGCTTGCAAGCTTTCGCTCTACCAGCGCCTGTGCGCGTTGGTACTCGCTTGATGCGGTTGAAAAGGCACTATCAGCAGACTCCAGCGCTGCGCGGGCTTCGAGCACCTCGGGTGCGCGCGGTCCATGCACGAGTTCCTGCAACCTATGCTCGGCCTGCGCCACCGACGCGTGCAGCTGATCCAGCTGAGTTTGAACGGCGCCGAGTTCCTGTTTAAGAATTACTTGCCCAGCGCTCACCGAATCACCTTCGTGTGCCAGGATTTGCGCTATCGGCTCATGGGCTTCCGCCACGAGTTCCAATCGATCACGCTCTAGGGTTCCCATGATTTCCACCGCTTCCTGGTGGCGTTGGCAGCCTGCAAGAAGCAATAGGAGCGCTGTTGTCAGCGGGTGCGGCACTCTCATTGCTACTGCGAGTCCCCGTTGGCAGCCAAGCCCCGCAGATATACACGAGTGGTATGTGCAAGGAGCCGCTCGACGCCCGCGCTGTCCAGTTGCAGACCGAGAACCGGACCGGTAATCGGTCTGGAGATGAAAGGGAATAGACATAGACTTAACACGGACAACGTTGCGAGCGAGGGATCGACATCCTGACGAATACGACCTGCGTCGCGCTCACGCCGTATGACCTCGACGAACATCGGAGCCAGCCGTGCAGCGAAGTTTTTTATGAAGCGCTGTCGCAACTGGCCCTCTCCAGCCAAGACTTCATTGACGATGAGGGCCGGCAGCCATTCATTGGCCGCCATCACTCGCATGTACGTCCTCATGAGGGTAGCGACGTCAAGCGCGGTCCCGGATTCGCCGACATGATGCTGAAGCTCGGCGATCACGGGCATTGCCGCTTGTTGGACCATGGCATCGAACAGCCCCGCCTTATCCTCAAAGTAGTAATGGATCATTGCTGGCGTGGTGCCAGCGGTATCTGCGATGTCTCGACTACTGGTTTTGCTAAAACCGCGTGTGACGAATAACTCGCGAGCCGCAGCGAGTAATTGCTCGCGAACATTTAAATCCTCTGCGGCCCTGGTTTTGGGCCGTCCTGCCGCCCGCGCACGCTTTTTCGGCGCGTGCCTTTTACTGCTGTGAGATCCGGAGCTGGACATGCTCTGAATATTAAATGAGTGTTTAATTTATGACAACAGCGATGTGGTGGAGCAACTTTGGAGCGCACCGCGCGTTGCGTGAGCACAACGAATTGCCAACTGGTTCACTGAACTACCACAGTTCGGCGTGCGACAAGACGCGTGCTTATGCAAAACCACTATTTACCCTTCGCGGTGCACACCGTAGCTCGGACCATGTCCGTGGCTGCGACGATCCTTGGCGCTTTGTGCGGCGGGTCGTACTGTTTTGCGGCGCAGAGCGATGACTTTCGCATCCTATATTTCGAACCGATTGCGATCCGCTCGCAAGCGGCGGATACAGGAGCCGACAAATCTGCGCAAGGTCTGCCGGCTAAGCGCGAGAAGCACATCAGCTTCACCGCGTACGGAAGGGTATTCGAAATCGATCTGGAACCGAATCCCTCCCTCGGCCAGATTACTGCTGGTAGCACCGCAACCGTGGCTTATCGCGGTTCTATAGTTGGGACCTCGCAATCGTGGGCTCGCATTACTCAAACGTCGGCGGAAACTTATGGCACGGTCTGGGACGGTAACAATCTCTATGTGATTGAACCCGCCGCCGATGCAAAAGAATTCGCAGTGGCGCCTCTGGATATGCGCAACGCTCGTACCGTAATTTACCGGCTCTCCGATACGTTGATTCACCTGCCCGGCGGATTCTGCGAAGCCCTGGATGGCGCTGCCTCGAGCGGGGGCGCGCAAGCCTATCAAGCGCTCACCGGCGAGTTGCGCTCGCATGTTTCTATTCAAGCGATCGGTGCGACCAAACGCATTCAGATCGGGGCACTAGGCGATGCAGCGTTTCGCTCGCGCTACAGCACCGACCAAGACGCCACCGACGCGATTATGGTGCGCCTCAACAATGTCGACGGAATCTACAGCTCGCAGTTGGGGGTAGAAGTGCAGACCCCTTCCGTTACGCTCTATGTCGACAACGATCCATTCTCCGCCACCACTCAGCCCAGCGGCTTGTTGAACGAGTTATCCCAGGCTCGCCAAGCGAGCAGCGTGCAGTCCTCGTTGGGCTTGACGCATCTGTTTACCGGAAGGGACCTGGATGGCGACACGGTCGGCATCGCCTACACCAACGCAATCTGCAAGAGCTACGCCGTCAGCTTGACGGAAGTACGCGGTCGCGGCAGTTTCGTCGAATCGCTCATCGCCGCGCATGAGATCGGCCATAACTTCGGTGCGCCCCATGACGGCGAAGGCGTCTGCAGCAGCGCGCCCGCGGGCTTTCTAATGGCGCCGGCCGTCAATGGCAGCGACCAATTTTCTCAGTGCAGCCTCGCGCAAATACAACCGGTGATTCAGGCAGCCAGTTGCATCACTGCACTGGCGCCGGCAGATGTATCGGTTCCAGCATCGCCCAGCGCAGTATCTGCACAAGTGAACGAACTTTTTTCCACTTCGGTTTCCATCACCAATTTAGGTGGCGTCAGCGCAACCAATGTACAGGCCACGTTGACCGTTCCGGCAAATTTCTCTATCCAAGCGGCATCAATCAATGGCGATGACTGCATCCAGGCCTCGGGAAGCATCCAATGCAGCGCCGGAACTCTTGCAGCGAGCGCCGTGGCAACGATTAGCTTGAGCCTGCGCAGCTCGGTAGAGGGGCAGTTCAGTATCGATGTCGGCGTTGCTTCCGACGTGGATGCGAACGCAGTCAACAACGTTTCCACACTGGCGATAAACATTCAGGGGAACGTCCCGAGTCCGGTGCAAAGTGTGCCGGCGCCCGTCGTGAGCGGCGGCAACGGCGGCGGCGGCTCAATTCAATGGTTTCTGCTCGCGGCGCTGGGCGGCCTCGCTCTGCGGCGACACCGCATGCCGGGTTAAGCCAGCACCGCATCCAGCCAGCGGGACAGTGTCGTGCGATCCATTGCGCCGGATTGCCGCGCGATTTCCTTTCCGCCTTTAAACGCGATGAGCGTTGGAATGCCCCGGATACCGAGCTTGCTCGAGAGTTCCGCAGCCTGGTCCGAATTGACCTTCGCAAAGCGCACATGCGGCTCGCGTTGCGCGGCCGCTTCATCGAACACTGGCGCCATCGACTTGCAAGGGCCGCACCAAGGCGCCCAAAAGTCGACCACCACCGGGATCTCATTGCGCTGGGTATGCTGCGCAAAATCCTCCGCGCTCAGTTCGATCGGATGACCGGAAAACAATTCCCGGTGACACTTCGGACAGCGAGGCGCTTCGGACAGCCGCTCGACCGGCACCCGTACCGTGCTGTTACATCGACCGCAAACAATATGCCTGCCCTCGCTCATGTTAGCCTCCTGGGAGAATATGCTTCCATATGGGGTCTTCTTCGTCGGTTGCGAGCCGCGCCTTGATTATCCGCCGCGCGACTCCATCTGATGCTGCGCTGGCGAAACACTCTTTATTTCGGGACAGGTTCCGAACCGAACAGCAGGGCTGGGCGTTCTCGGCCTTCAACAACCGTTGCATCGACTATGGATTACAAGGATTACTACAGCATCATGGGCGTGGCGCGCACTGCTAGCCAAGATGAGATCAGGCGTGCCTATCGCAAGCTCGCCAAAAAATATCATCCCGACGTCAGCAAAGAAGCGAATGCCGAAGCCAAGTTCAAGGAAATGCAGGAAGCATACGAGGTGCTCAAGGAGCCCGAGAAGCGCGCAGCTTACGACCAGCTCGGCAGTAACTGGAAAACCGGTCAGGACTTCCGGCCGCCACCGGACTGGGGTCGTAACTTTGAGTTCAGCGCCGGCGGCAAACAGCCGGAAGGCGATGCGGACTTCAGCGATTTCTTTTCCTCATTATTCGGTTCGCGCAGTCCGTTCGGCGGCGCACATGCGACGCGGGGACGTTCCGGGTTTAGTGCAGCTGGGCAGGACCATGTGGCACGCATCGAGGTAAATGTCGAAGACGCGTATCGCGGCGCGACGCAAACAATAGAATTGCAGACTCCGGATCTGACGGAGGATGGCCACGTCACCGTCAAGCCGAAGACGTTGCGCGTGTCCATCCCAGCCGGAGTCATCGACGGCCAGCAAATTAGATTGGCAGGACAAGGATCAGCGGGCAATGCTCATCAACCAGCAGGCGACCTCTATCTCGAAATTCACCTGCACCCACACCCGCTTTTCAAAGTGGAGGGCCGCGACGTAACCATCACTTTGCCGATTGCACCCTGGGAGGCGGCATTGGGCGCCACAGTTCAGGTCCCAACATTGGGCGGGCCCGTCGATATGCATATTCCAGCCGGTGCGCGCTCTGGGCAGAGGTTACGGCTCAAGGGCCGCGGTTTTCCTGGCGCAACCCCCGGCGATCAATATGTGGTGCTGACCATCGTAGTTCCGCGTGCCGAGACCCCGCGTGCTCGCGAACTCTACGAGCAGATGAAAGCGGAACTGGACTTTGATCCGCGCCGGGATCTCGGGAGAAACTCATGAGCAGGGTTGAAGGAGTTCTGGGAGGTCAACTGCTGCACGAGCAGGTGCGCTGGGGACTGAGGGAATTCGCCGTGTATTGCCGGATCGAACACGGAGAATTGGTCGAAATGATCGAGATGGGAGTGCTCGAGCCGCTGGGCGCAGAACCCGAACAGTGGAGCTTTGCCGCCCGCGATTTACAACGCGTACGTACAGCACGGCGCTTGGCGCGCGACCTGGGGATCAATCTAGCAGGCATAGCGGTGATACTTGATTTGCTCGAAGAACGCGAGCGCATGTCGGTGCGTCTGCGCGCCGCAGCGGGAGCGTTTGACTAGCAAAATCTAAATGGAAAAGCGCGAGCCGATGAGGTACGTGACCGCCCCGGCCGCACCGCCAATCGCAAGCATTCGCAACCCCCCGAGCAATGCGGAGCGGCCACTGAACAAGCTGATCGCGCTGCCCACCGCAAAGAGTCCTAGGGCGGCGGCTATAGCCGCAGCAATCATTGCCTTAGGCGCAGGCAGACCGAGCAGAAAAGGTACGAGCGGCACTGCCGCTCCCGCAGCAAACGCGACAAAGGAGGATACCGCGGCCCCCCAGGCAGAGCCCAAATCGTCGGGATTCAAGCCCAACTCTTCACGCGCCAGAACATCCAGCGCCTGCTGGGGATTGCGCATCAAATCGTTGCTGATCGCTCGAGCCCGCTCCAAAGGAACACCTCGCGCCTCGTAAATCAATGCCAGCTCTTCGGCCTCCGCCTGCGGATATTCGGCAAGCTCATCGCGTTCTAGTCCGATCTGATACTCGAACATTTCGCGCTGAGAGCGCATCGACACAAACTCGCCCGCTGCCATCGAAAGCGCACCGGCCAACAGCCCCGCAACGCCGCTGGTGATCAGTAGTTCACTGCCGGCGCTGGCTCCGGCAATTCCCATCATCAGACTGGTGTTCGAGACTAGGCCATCGTTCACGCCGAATACGGCGGCACGCAGGTTGCCTCCACCTTTATTTCGGTGACGCAGCCCGATGTCGCCGACCGACACCGGCATCGCATGTTGCATCGGCACGGCAGCATCGTATGCAGACAAGCCGCGCACTTTCATTGCCGCCAGCACCGGACGCAATTTTCTGGGCCCCAAGTATCGGACTAAGCGTGCGACGATGCGCATGCGTAAGGTGACCGGAAATTGCGCCGGTGCCTGCGCTTTCCACAGAGCAGCCTGGGAATCCGCAGCGCTTGCCAACCCCTCGAAAAGCTTGCGCATTCGCGCATCAGGCTCCGCTGCCGCGATCTTGCGATACAGCCACGCCGATTGTTTTTCTTCTAACCAGCTCTGATAAGGGTTCATCGCGCCGCATCTTACAGCAGCGACGCGTCGATCAATGTGTTGTAGCGGCCTGCGTTATCGCCGCGCGTGCCGCTTCAGTGAAGATCGTCCCCGTTCTTGTCGGTATACGCTTTGTCATCGTCGCTATCGGCGCACATCAAATGCGCAAGCCGTTTATACAGTGCGGCATGGACATCGGGCTTTTCGATGAAGTCCGTCGCTCCGTACCGAATAGCTGTAACCGCCGTCTGCACGTCGCCTTCCCCGCTCAACAATATGACGGGCAGCCGCGGTTGCCGTTCTCGCAACTGGCGCAGTAAATCCAACCCGGAAAGGCCCGGTAGCGCCACTTCGGCAATGACGAATTCGGCGATCTCTGCTGCGCTACATTTCAAATAACTCTCGGCACTCGTGTACAAACGCACTTCGACGTTGAGACTCTTCAACGCCTGACGTAACTGCGAAGCTGTAGTTGCGTTCGGCTCGATGATGGCGATGTTGCGTTTGAGTCGCGCGCCAATGGTGCTGCTCTCGTAGCAATTTAAAGAATCAGCCGAACCGCTGTATTTGGGATCCATGGCGGGACACTGCACTGACACGGAAAAATATGGAGATTTGGCAGAAAAAGGCGACCACGGCCGCATTGTTCAAGGAGACATCGACCGCGGGGAGGATTGGGGAGGCGGTGGAGTCGCTTGATGGCCGTGGTCGCATGGTTGGAGTATTAAATTGCATGCGTGGCCGTTACATTCGGGCTTGTACTTAACACCGCCGCGGCTTCCTTTTCAATCTTTCTCCAACTCCAGCACCATGCGCACCAGATGCGCCAGCGATGACGCTTCCATTTTTTCCATCACGCGCGCGCGATGAATTTCCACAGTGCGCTGACTGAGCTTCAGATCACCGGCGATCACTTTGTTGGCACAGCCGCGAACCACCAGCTCCATCACTTCTCTCTCGCGGCCGGTCAGTGCATCGCGACGGCTGCGGATCGCATTGCGCTCGCTGAGCACTGCACGATTGGTTGCGTCGCGTTCCAATGCCTGTTTTATGCGGTCGATCAGGTCTTGATCGCGAAACGGCTTTTGGATGAAATCCACCGCTCCCGCCTGCATGGCCTCCACCGCCATCGGCACATCGCCGTGGCCGGTAATGAAAATGATCGGCAGAATCGAATGCCGTTCATTGAGCTGCTCCTGCAATTCCAAACCCGACATGGCGGGCATGCGTATGTCGAGCAACAGGCAGCCGGGCTTTTCGTCGCGATATGCATTCAGAAACTCAGCTCCGGTTCCATAGGTTTCCACCGCATGCCCTACGGAACGCAGCAGCAACCGCAGAGAATCGCGAACCGCTGAATCATCGTCGACCACGAATACCGCGGGCTTTGCGGGTACAGCATTTATTTTCATTAGGCACTACTCCGAGCTCGCCGGCGATGCCGGCAGTGAAAAGTAGAAACGTGCCCCTCCCCCAGGATTCGCCGAACACCACAACCTTCCGCCGTGCGCGCGCACGATCGAACGGCTGATGGGTAGACCAAGTCCCGTACCCCCCGGCTTAGTCGTAAAAAACGGATCGAACAATACACTCGCTATCGATTCGTCAAAACCCACTCCGCGGTCAGCAACCATGAATTCTACGCACCCGTCGTCGTCGACGCGGGTGCGTAACGTGAGTTCACGGGCATGTTCCGCTACATCGAGCATCGCGTCGATACTATTTCGCAGTAAATTCAAAATAACTTGCTGAATCTGCACCGTGTCGGCATCCACGACCGGGGATTGCGCGGAAAGCTCGACGCGAATACGCACGTTGTGATGTCGTGCGTCGGTTTGCGCAAGCGTCAATACGTCCGCCAGAAGGCGATTCGCTTCGATGGGTTCACGGCGCACTTCCCGGTTTTTTACGAACGAGCGCAAGCGCCTTATGACTTCACCGGCACGCAATGCCTGGTTGCCGATTTGCTCCAACGCGCTGGCGATTTCTTGCCGGTCAAATTCTCCCGAGGCAATCAATCGCTGACACGCCTGAGCATACGTCGCAATCGCCGTTAACGGTTGATTGACCTCATGCGCCAAACCGGCGGCCATCTCGCCCATGGTCGAGATACGGCCGAAGTGCGTAAGTCGTTCTTGCATCTGGCGCATCTCATCATCGGCCCGCCGCCGGTCCGTAATATCGTGCACTGTGCCGACGTGACGCAGCCGCCGCCCATTTTCGTCATACAAGGTCTGCGCGATATGATGGATATGGCGTACCGTCGCATCCTGGCGGATTACCCGGTATTCGATATCGAGTGAGGCCCGATCGCCATCGTTGAGTTCCCCATGGGCACGGACCACTCGCGCGCGATCCGCCGGGTGGACCAGTGCGTTCAGGTATTGCTCCAGGGTCAGCACGGGCTCGCCGAATTTGCGGCCTAGAATCCTGTAGAGCTGCGCCGACCAATAGTCCTCGCCCTGTCCATCCAGCTGCACCACATAGTTGCCTAAGTTGGCCAGCTCTTGAGCAATTTTCAATTGCGATTCGCTGCGACGCAAAGCCTCTTCGGCCCGCTTGCGTACGGTGATATCACGGATCAGCGCAACGAAATGCGGCGGTTCCAGATCCTTCACCGGGCCTATGGCGAACTCCGCGTGAAATACGCTGCCGTCGCGCCGCTGCGCCAGCACTTCCCTTCCGATTCCCATCAGCCTGGAGTCGCCGGCCTCCAGATAACTCTCGACCGACCGCTTGTGCTCGGAGCGGTAAGGCTCGGGTAAAAAAACATCGATGCGCTGGCCGATGACTTCCTCTTCCTGATAGCCGAACATGCGCTCGCCCGCATGGCTGAGCAGATCGATCGTGCCGTCCTGGTCGATGATCACCACGGCATCCACCACTGCATCGAGAACAGCTTGGAACTCGCGCTCTACCTTTTGCGCGTGGCCCTCCGAAATCTCCGTTCCGCTGAATGCCCGCATGCCGACATTCTAACCAACGCTTGGATTTATAAAATCGGATTCTCAAACGCTTCCACCTTATTGCAACGCAATGGGTGCGGTGAGAAATGCGGGAACTACCGTGGTTTGCTGCACGGGCGCGATTGCAAGTGGGCTGCGCGGACGCGCTAGTGAGTAAAAATACTTATACGTGCGTAGTCGCCTAAGCCGTACAGCGGCGGAGAAATCGCGAGCAGTGGCTGTCGAGGTCAGCCGTTCTGAGCGAGGGCCGAACCGCCGCGAAACGAGCCGGTGGTCAGCCCTTCGTATTCTTTATCCATGATCACGACGCGATTGCGTCCTCGGCCCTTTGCTTCGTACAAAGCCTCATCGGCGAGTTGGATGAAGCCAAACTGGCTGCGCTGTTCGCCGGGCACGACGCATGCGGCACCGATACTCACGGTGAGCGTCTTATTTACCGGGGAAAGGGGGTGCTTGAACGCTCCTAATTCCATCGCAGATTGAATCCGCCGCGATACTTCTTCGACGTATTCGCGTCGCGCGTCAAATAGCACGATGGCAAACTCTTCTCCGCCATAGCGCCCGGTGAAGTCCAACGGCCGGCGTGCGCAACGGGTCAGCTTGAGTGCGACTCGTTTCAAGCACTCATCGCCGGCCTGATGCCCGAAATAGTCGTTGTACGCCTTGAAGTGGTCGATATCGATGAGCAGCAATGCGAGCGGAACTTGATCGCGCACCGCCTGTTCCCACACCGTATTGATGTGATCATCGAGCGCGCGCCGGTTGTGAATTCCAGTCAGCCCGTCTCGACTCGCCATTTCAGTGAGCAGGCGAGCTTCCAGATAGTGAGTGCGATTTGCTCGTTCCAGCGTGTAGCACACGGTGGCGCCGATGATATTGGTGAACAGCAGGACCAGGCTGTTGTAAATGGCCTGCGTAGCCGGCAGATGCAACGCAATCGCGCCCGCTATGTAGACTGCCAGCACCAGTAGCGCCGAACGCACCGCGGCGTAGAAAAACAGGCCGACGAGAAAATAGATGTAAATGACCGCCAAGACCACGGCGGAAAAAATGCTGATGCCCAAAGGCGCGGCCAGCAACTCCGAAACCACCACACTAGCGCCGAACACCGGTGCCAGAACCTGCACCATCAGCGGGAACACCCGCCGATAGGCCGCCGAATAGACCACCACTAAGCCCGCCAGCACGACCGGCATAAACACGCCAAAGCGCATCAGATCGAGTTTGAAATCAGCACCATGCCGCAGAACGGTATGACCCATAATGGAAAAGGCGATGATCAGCGCGAGAGCCAGCCACAGGTTCACACGAATCTGGCCTTGAATCTGGTCGCGATAGGCGCCACGAAATTCGCCCTCCAAAGCAGCATCGAATCGCAGCCATGGAAATCCACGGCGCAGTTGAAGTGCAATCGGAGATTCGAACGGAAAGTCGCTTGGATCGGCGTTGGACATACGCTGAGCTTCAACCCGACGCTATCGCGTGTGACGCTTGTCCCTAGCCTCTTTGATGAACTTGCGCCAGACCTCGAACGAGTTCCACCCCGTCGCGGTGAGGCTTGGATCATGCGCGGACGAATCGATTAGATCGGCATTTGCCGCGATGTCACCGTCGAGCAAACTATCTTTCAAGAGCTGGCTAGTACTTGCAGTGCTCATGGCATCCATGTGCGCCCATGGCGGAAAATGTTGAAGGGACGGCATTCTAATCGCTGAACGTGAAAGTTGCAGTGCTTGCGTCACAGGCCCCCCCCATGCATCGTGTGCTTGACAACGAAGCACGAGTGGGCCTACGAGGAGTGTATCTCGAATATCTTTGCAATACCGAAGCTAACGATGCCCCGTGGGAACGGTTGACAGGTAGTCCGCGAGATAATCGTCGAACGGGCGCTCATCGCTCGCTTCGATGCGCGCTTGGCGTTCGAGCGATTCGTTGGCTTCGCGGCGAAATTCTTCCAGACGCGGTTCGTTAGGCGGATACAGCTCGAGAAAATACGCCTTGTGCAGGCGCGACATGCGCATAGCAAACTCGAAAAAGGATTCGCCCGTGGAGCGCATTTCCGTCAAGGAACGCGCCGAGGGAGTGAGCGCGACATCGAGGAGTTTCGCTTCCTGGGATTCAAGAGCCGCGGTATACGGTTTCTGAGGCTGACCTTCGTCGAGCAACTCGCAAATGCCGCGCATGGAATCGATCAGCTCCTGCGCCCACACCGTCATTAGAACCGGACGGCCTTCGCGGTGCAGCTGCAAGCCCGGCTCGCGGCCGCGATGCGCGACCACCACGTGATTCTGATCCAAAGCCTCCTGCTCCGAGGAAGCAATGGGTGGACTGTCCTTCAATACGCACAACGCCATAAACGCCTCGAGAAAGCGCAGCTTGTTCTGGTTTACGCCCACCGGATCGAACGCGCTGACATCCAGTGCCCTGACTTCCACGTACTGCACGCCCGCTCGCGCCAGTGCATGGGTCGGCCGCTCATTCGGCGTCCCAATCCGTTTGGGGCGAATGAAGCTGTAATACTCGTTTTCGATCTGCAGCACATTGGTGTTCAGCTGGCGGTAGCGCCCGTCCACTTTGACACCAAGCCGCTGGTACTCCGGGCTGGGGGTACTCACGGCCGCGGTCAAATCCCGAATATATTCGCTCAAGCTGTTGACCGAGATCTGTACGCCTGATTGGTTTTTGTTGCGATAGCCCAGATCGCTCATGCGCAGGGAAGTTGCATACGGTTCATACAAGGTCCCCGGCGTGAGCTCCTTTAACGAATGTTCACGTCCGGCAAGAAACGACGTGCAGAATGCCGGGGAGTTACCGAACAAATAGAGCACTAGCCAGCCGAACCGCCGATAGTTGCGCAGCAGTGCGAAATACTGGTCCGACACGAATGCCTGCGATTGCGAACGCTGCCGCAGCACGTCCTGCAACACCGCCCAGAACTGCTGCGGAAAAGAGTAGTTGAAGTGAACGCCCGAGATCGCCTGCATCAGACGGCCATAACGCGCGCCTAAACCCTCTCGATACGCCTCCTTGAGGCGCCCGATATTCGAATTGCCGTAACGGGCAATCGGAATACTCGCATCGCCCTGCACTTTGCACGGCATGCTGGTGGCCCAGAGTAATTCTTGGTCCAAGTGCCGGTATACGAACTGATGCAAGTCGCACAGGTATTGCAGCAGCTCCCACGATTCCTTCAAGGCAGGCGTGACCAGTTCGATCAATGCCTCGGAATAATCGGTGGTAATGACTTCGTTGGTGAGCGCCGATCCCAATGCTGCAGGATGCGAGGACTGAGCTAGGCTGCCGTCGGGCGTTACCCGTAGAGATTCTTTCTCCACCCCCTTGAGTCCACCGCGCAATACGCCGGCCTGGCGGAAATTGATCAACCCTGTGAGGCGCTGCTCGAAAACCCGATCGATCCCAGAACGCATAGTTATCGGGC
>FTEP01000384.1_pt1 | contig 20441 bp, 17 predicted proteins | sample 1640251 | NCBI WGS metagenome assembly FTEP01 (sample SAMEA3914816, study PRJEB12502) | metagenome | biome: forest; material: soil | place: USA | collected 2011-09-16 | depth 0.3 m | reverse complement strand
TGGTCTCCGCTACACTACGGCACTTCGTGGTGTTATCGCATCCCTTATGAAACTCAATGCCGCAGTGATTTGCGTGCTGATCTGCGTTACCGCGGATGGCGCTCAAGCGCAAAGCCATGCTCAACCGTACACCGCCGCAGCAATGTGGCAGCTGCAGCGGCTGGGCAAACCGACGATTTCACCCGATGGCCGGTTGGCGGCGCTTGCGGTCACTCACTACGACATCGACAAGAATCAAGCGCTCAGCGACCTGTGGCTGGTTCCCACCAAGCCTGGTAAAGCGCGACAGTTGACTAACGCCGGGCAAGATGCGGTTCCGCGCTGGAGTCCGGACGGCAAATGGATTGCGTTTGTCGCCAAACGTGCGGGCGACAAAGAATCACAGATCTATGTCATCGCCGTCGATGGCGGCGAAGCACGCAGGGTGACGGATGTCCCCACCGGTGCGCTGGCTCCGAAGTGGTTCCCAGATTCCAAGCGTATCGCGTTCCTGTCGCGGGTATGGGCCGATTGCAAAACCTGGGAGGAGATGCGGGAGCGGATGAAACAATATGACGATGCGAAGATGACGGCGAAGATATGGGACCGGGCGCCGGTCGCGTATTGGGATCGCTATCTCGACGACAGACAAACGCATTTGTATCGGGTAGGCATCGACGGCGGCGAAGCAATCGCTATCACGCTGCGTTCGGGTCATCCGCTGGAAGCCGCCGATCCGGATGAACACTCCTATGACATCTCGCCCGACGGCAGCGAGATCGCTTTTGCTTCGGACATCGACCGCAGCGGGATCGATCCAAATTTCGACATCTTTGTATTGCCGATGGAAGGCGGCGATGCACGCGACATTACCCCCGACAATCCAGCCAACGATACCTCGCCGCTCTACAGTCCTGATGGCAAACACCTGGCATTCTTGCGGCAGCATATCAAGGACTTCTACGCCGACAGACTCCGCCTGATGGCGTATGTACGCCGCACCGGCGAAACACGCGCTCTCACAGAAAATTGGGATCGCTCCGCGGAAGATCTGGTGTGGTCGCCGGATTCGGACGTGTTGTTCGGCGCCGTCGACGACGCGGGAACCCGCCGCGTGTATCGCTTCGGGCTAGATGCCGACGTACCCAAGCCGGTCACCCGCGAGTCCAGCTTTGGCGACCTTGCAGCCGCCGGCAATGGTCCGGTGATCATCGGCTTACGCCAGAGTTTTACCGAACCCCCCACCTTGGTCAGTATTATTCCGCGCACTGGCGCAGCGACGAAGTTGAGCGACTTCAACGATGGCGCGCTGGCGAAAATGGCCCAAGGCAAAACCGAAAGCATCAGCTTCAAGGGCGCGAACGGCGATGAGATTCAAAGCTGGATCGTCTATCCGCCTGATTTCGATCCGGCCCGTAAGTGGCCGTTGTTCCTGCTCATTCACGGCGGGCCCTACAATGCCATGACCAATGGTTTGCAATGGCGCTGGAATGCTCAAGTTTTTGCCAGCTGGGGTTACGTTACCGCGTGGTACAACTTTCACGGTTCGAGCGGTTTTGGGCAGGCGTTCGCCGATTCCATTACCAAAGAGTGGGCGGATCTACCGTACCAGGACACTATCAAAGCAGCCGAATGGTTTGCTGCGCAGCCCTGGATCGATGCTGATCGCATGGCGGCCGGGGGCGGCAGCTACGGCGGTTATCTTGCGGACATCCTTCTCGGGCGTCCTAATCCTTTCAAGACTTTGATTGCCCATGCAGGCGTCTACGATCTGTTCGCCCAAACCGCCACCGACGATGGTGCACTCAAGCATCGCTACGGCGAATACTGGGACGATCTGGAACGCACACAGCGCAATTCGCCGAACATGTATGCCGCACATTTCCGGACGCCTACGCTGATCATTCATGGCCAGCAGGACCTGCGGGTACCCGTTAACAACAGCATCGAATTATTCAATGCGTTACAAAATCGCGGCGTACCCAGCAAGCTGGTGTATTTCCCGGACGAAAACCACTGGATACTCAAGCCGCAGAATTCGCTCTTCTGGTACGACACCGTTCGTAAATGGCTGGCCGACTACGTAAAGCCCGGTCCCGGCGCGGCCGTTACCGCTACGGTAAACGCCCCTTCCGCAGGCGCTAATCGCTGACCGTCACAACCCGCGGCCGTTCCAATCCTTAATCCATGCGCAGCAAAATAGTTGTGATCGTCGCCGCTGTGGCCGTTCTCGCAGTAATCGGGACGCGTGTGTACTTCAAACACGCGGAAGAGCAGCGCGCACAACAAGCGGCCATGAAGGAAAAGGCCGAAAAGCGCGCGCGCGCCATTCTTCGAATTTCCGTCTCCATGCAAGACGACAGCAGCGAAAGCTCGGCCTACGCGGCATGGTTGCAAGAAGAACTGCGCTATCTGCTGAGCCGGCACGGCGTGGATCTCGCCTATCCTCAGGGCTCCAAGTATCAGGGAGATGATGGAGTGCCCTACGCCATGCGCGTACTGGTACCCGCCGCACCGGGCGGCATGATCGCTTCGGAATTGATCGGGCCCAGCGGCCAAACCGAAGAACAACGTAAGCTGGGGCTGCGTCCCACGAGCAGATTGGAAACCGTACGGCTGCTGGCTACTCAGCTGCAGGGCCTACTACCGCGGCGCGGGCACCTAGGCGCGATGCTCGATTTCATCGGGAGCGATGATGCTGAAACTTACGAGACTTACTCCCAGTTGGCGGCTGCCCATCGTGAATTGATGCAGCAGTCGCCGCTGACGAAGGAAGTTGCGGCGCGGCGTCTCGCAACCATTGCTTCGATGGAAGCACTGGTGAAGAAACACCCGCAATTTGCGCGCGCTTGGGGTTTATTGGCGCTCAGTTATCTGGAAATCGGCGGTCAAGATACCTCGGTCCTAACCCAGTTGGCTGCAAATGCGGCGAATCGTGCTCTCGTGACCGATGCAGGCCTACCCGACGCCCATACCGCATTGGGGCTCGCGGCTTATCAACGCGGCCAGTGGCTGGCTGCTGATGCGGATTTCGCACAGGCATTGCAAGTCGATGCCGCTTCGCCGGCCGCACTGGGAGGGCTCGCCTGCTTGCTGGTGGACGTAGGTCGACTCGATGCAGGAATCACCGTGGGCCAACAAGCTGTCGCCCAGGATCCGGAGAACGCGAAAGCGCGAGAATGCCTCGCCTATGCGCGTATTGGCATGGGAGGCCGCAACGCCACGGTGCCGCCGCGAGATGTGGAGCAAGATTCGGCATATCTTGGATTGGCGCGCGCCTATGCGCTCGCGGCATTGCTGGAAGGTCGCACCGACGATGCCACTGCCATTCTGGCACCCGCTTTGCAGCGCCAGGAGCGCTCGATGAAGTGGTTCGATGCGCTGCTCAAAGGTGTCAAAGAGCCGAAAGCAGTCCCGGCAGCATTGCGCGCCGTAACTCGCGCAGCCAGCGAAGAGTCGGTCGACCCGTTGACTGAAGTGATCTGCGGCGTAGCGTTGCAGCAGCCGGATTTCGTGTTCAATAGAATTCTACGACTGCATGCGCAGCGTGAATCCTTGCCGCTACGTCTGCTATGGCTGAAGCAAACGCAGTTTTTGCGCGCTCATGCACGCTTTCGCCACGTTATCGACGCACTCGGCGTAAATTCATACTGGAACGAACGGGAACGTCCGGACTATTGTCGTTGGGAGCCTGAGGCCGCCGGCTGTCGGTCGGTGGCTTCGACCTCAACTGCCGTGCCTTAGCAGGCAGGCATGACGACCCAGCCCATCTCGTTACCACTCTCCGCTATTTGGCATGGACAGCCAGGGCTCGGCCGGCGGCAAGGCGGCGCCCTTCTGCAATAGCTCAATGGAAATACGATCCGGCGAGCGCACGAACGCCATACGACCATCGCGTGGTGGCCGGTTAATCGTCACACCGTGCTGCGCCAATCGCTCGCAACTTGCATAGATATTGTCGACCTCATAAGCAAGGTGTCCGAAATTTCGCCCCGCTTGATAGTGTTCGGCGTCCCAATTGTAAGTGAGTTCGACCTGTGCCGATTCATCACCGGGGGCGGCGAGAAACACCAGCGTGAAACGGCCTTTGTCGTTCTCGACACGGCGCACTTCGGTCAAACCCAGCGCCTCGCAATAGAAACGCAGCGCTTCGTCGATGCTCGTTACGCGCACCATCGTATGTAGGTATTTCATGAGAAACCTTGATTGAGGGCGACTGGCCATTGTGGTTACTGCCTCTCGGACCGCAAGCGCAGCGACGTCGGCCTGACCAGCCGCCAGTCACCTGATCGCCGCGCTCAGAACATTCCCGAAGCATCCGGCTCCTGGCCGGTGGAGGAATTGCGTGCAGCAATGTGATCGCCGGTGATCATCTCGTCGTACGCCAGTCCGGGACCGACCATCGGATATACACCGGCATCTGGATCGATCATCACCTCGAGAAATGCCGGTCCCTTGAACTCGAGGAATTCGCGGACCACGCGCGGCACATCTTCCTTGCGATCCAGGCGCACCGCGTAATGGAAACCGTCTGCTTGAGCCGCCTTGACGAAATCCTTTTTATGCAGCGATTTGTCGCTCGCGGACAACCGGCCTTTGAAGAAAAGTTTTTGCCACTGCTTGACCATGCCGTCGCCAAAATTATTGAGCACCACAACCTTAACCGGTAGGTCGTAGGTGGTGACGGTTTCCAAATCACCGATGTTCATCCGAATGCTGGCGTCGCCATCGATATCGATGACCAGCCGATCGGGATTTGCGACCTGCGCTCCGATTGCAGCGGGTAAGCCGAAACCCATCGTACCCATGCTGCCGGAGGTCAGCCACGAACGCGGGCGTGCGAAATCGAAATACTGCGCAGCCCACATCTGATGCTGCCCTACGCCGGTCGATATAATCGCTTCACCCCGAGTGATACGGTTCATTTCTTCCAGAACGTAATACGGCTGCACCAGCGAACTGGCGCGATCATAGTTCATCGGATAACGGCGCTTCAGCTCGGCGCAATGCTGATGCCACTCAGACCAGTCCTTCGTGAAGCCCATACGGCGGGCGTAACTCGTCAACGCGTGCAAAGCGTCCGGCATCAGCCCGACATAGCTCCATTGCACCGCCTTAACCTTGTTGATCTCCGACGCATCGATGTCGATGTGCGCCACGGTTTTGGCGTTTGGCGCAAACTTCTTCGGATTGCCGGCGACGCGATCATCGAAACGCGCCCCGAGCGCCAGCAAAAAATCGCAATCCTCGACTGTGTAATTGGCGAATGCGGTCCCGTGCATACCCAGCATGCGCATCGATAGCTCATCTGTAGTATCCACCGCGCCAATACCCATCAACGTGGTCACCGCGGGAATGCGCAGCTGTTGAATCAACTCGCGCAATGCCGGTGCGGCGCCCGCATTGATCGCTCCGCCGCCCGCATAAATCAGAGGCCGCTCGGCGGCGCCCAGTTTCTGGAAAAAATCGGCGCATTGCGCATCGGACAACATAGCGCGCGTAAGCCGGTGCATACGCTGGCGATAGCCGGGCACCGGCAGGCGTCCGGCGCCGTTGAAAGTCCCGCGCCAGTTCTGTACGTCCTTGGGAATGTCGACTACCACCGGCCCGGGACGACCTGTGCGTGCGATTTCAAAAGCCGTGCGCATGGTCGCTTCCAGCTTGGTGGGATCGGTGACGAGAAACACGTGTTTTGCCACCGAACCCATGATGCTGGCGACCGGCGCTTCTTGGAATGCATCCGTCCCGATGGCGCTGGTGCCAACCTGCCCGCACAGCACGACGATGGGGATGGAGTCGGCCATGCAGTCGCGCACGGGAGTGACCGTGTTGGTTGCGCCGGGGCCTGATGTCACCAGGCACACACCCACTTTACCGCTGGCGCGCGCATAACCGGCAGCCATGAAGCCTGCGCCCTGTTCGTTTGCCGGCACAATGAGCGGCATGCCCCGTCGCCCCTCACGAACACGGCGTTCGTTGTAGACGAACACTGCGTCATACGTCGGCAAAATCGCACCGCCGCTATAGCCGAAAATCGTCTCGACGCCTTCATCAGCCAATACCTGCACAACGATCTCCGCCCCGGATAGCGTTTGACCGGTGAGGGGATGTACCGAAGGATGGTGGAGGGCGTAACTCTCTTTCACGTAAATCTCGCAGTGCCCGCGCCGCCCCCGCGAAGGGTTAGGCGCTATAAATGACGGTTAGCAAAAATCACACGTCCAGCGAAGGTGCAATTTACACACTAGCAGCCCCCTCCACCACAGTCTATGCGCCGGACCAGCCGTTCCCGTATCCTTCAACGCCAGCGTCGCGGCGTCCCTGAGTGGCGGGCGCGCCGCAACAGCTCGATTTTTGCGGAGATTTGCATGTCGGCTAACCTCGAAAAGGTCGCGCAACTAAAGGAAGCAACGATGAACGCTCGCAGGCGGCACATCATTTCGATTCTGATGCAAAACGAAGTGGGGGCGCTGACCCGAGTGGCAAGCCTGTTCTCTACCCGCGGCTATAACATCGAATCGTTGAGCGTAGCCCCGACGGACGACCCCACCGTCTCGCGCTTGACCGTGGTCACGAGCGGCACGGAAGCGGTCATTCAGCAGATCGTCAATCAGTCCCTGAAGCTGGTCGATGTGGTGAACGTCGACGACATGACGCGCGATCTGCACGTCGAACGTGAACTGCTGCTGCTGAAAATCCAAGTGGCGGCAGCGCAAATGCCTTCACTCGCAGCTGCCGTGGCGCGCGCGGGCGGACGGGTACTGGATGATCATGCCGAAAGCTTCACCATCGAAGTCACCGACAGCGAAGCCCAAATCAGTCGCTTCATTGCCGAAGCCGGTGCGTTTGGAGAACTCCTGGAAGTCGTCAGGAGTGGAGCGCTTGCAATCTCGCGCGGATCCGAAACGTTGCGAGGTTGAACGTCCATGTATCGGCTCTACGACTACTTGCCCTCGGGCAATGGCTACAAAGCGCGCCTGGTGCTGAAATATTTGCAGCTGCCATACGAGCTTGTCGAACTCGACATCAAGCGGGGTGCAACGCGCACCGCAGAATTTATCGCCAAGAATCCCAATGGCCGAATTCCGTTATTGGAACTTGAGGGCCCGCGATATTTGGCCGAAAGCCACGCCATCATTTCCTACCTGGCCGAAGGCACCGAACTCATCCCGCAAGACCGGCTCGACCGGGCGCAGATGTGGCAATGGTTGTGCTTCGAGCAATATCAGCTGGAGCCCAATATTGGTACTGCGCGCTATTGGCTAAGCTCGCTGAAAAAGACCCCTGAGGAACTTGGAGGCAAACTCACCGACAAGCATGCCGCGGGTTATGCAGCATTGGCTGTGCTCGAGCAGCACCTGAACGGCAGGCAATTTATCGTGACGGATGCTTACACGCTGGCCGACATCGCATTGTTTGCGTACACGCATGTCGCTGGAGAAGGTGGATTCGATCTCGCGCCTTATCCAAACACCAACGCCTGGTGCAAACGCGTTGGCGCTCAACCTCGTTGGGCCCCCATCACGGCGAGATAGCGGGTAGCTGTTGACGCGCCAACAAGGTGAAAGCTGTCGCATAAGAGCACCCTATTAGAACTGGCCAGTTGCCCCCGCTTTTTTTTGGCCAGCCCCGCCCGTGGGGCGAAGCGCAGTTCAAAAGCTGTGCTTCGTCTGCACCAGAAATTGCATCTTATTGATGGAAGAATCGCCATTGAGCGGAAACGCAAGATCCACATGGATGACGTTGCCGAAGGCAGAACGGCTTTGTCCGAGCCGCAAACCTATACCGACATCTTTGAGCGTCCCTTCGTTGGCCATCGCCCCATTGCCTCGTCCCCACGTGCGCCCCATATCGAAGAACGCGGCGCCACCGACGTGGAACAGACGAAACAAGTACCAACCCGTGTAGATGCGGTGTTCAAGCGTCAACAGCGCCAACGAAGATCCGTCCTGGTAACGTAGCGGATAACCGCGCAGAGTATTGTCGGGCCCTATGAGCAGGCGGTTCTCCGCCGACCCGTAATTGGCGAACTGCAATGGATAAATGCTGGTTGCCTTATCACCGCCCAGCAGCAATTGATTTTCCGCGTCGAGGCGGTGAGTAATAGTAGTGTTCAGCGCAGCGTAAAATAGCTGCTTTGCCGCAGTACGCCACAGGTATTGCGCGCCCATGCTCAGGGATCCGTTACGCAGCGAAAGATCTTCCAACCGTCCGTTCGCCGCCGCCGATAGCAGCAACGTGTTACGGGGGCCCATCTCGAAAGTACGTGCGCCCTCGATAGTAATCAGCGCGGCGCTGCGGTCCGATCCCAAAATGGAGGTCGCCCAACCGACGCGTGCGCGTAACAGTGAGCCTGAATACAGATCCTCGGTACGATCGATCTGTTGTTCATTGTGACGTTCTTCGAAGCGATCCTGAATCATCGTTACATCGACGAAGGGGTATCCTAACCTGCGGTCTTCGGGGAGCAGGATGCCCGGCGTGGAGCCCACGGATCGGGCAAAACGGTCGCTTTCGTAGGCCATGCCGTACGTCCAACGCCATGCGTTGCCCCCAATCACCCCGTTCGAATGCCCCAGCCAGAATTCGACATTCTCTTCGGAGTGACGAAACTGATCGATGACTTTTCCGCGGTCGTAGCGCGAATCGATACGGTTCCAGTCTATCGCGCCCACCGAGCCGGCGACGCGCGTGTCGAGCGAATAAAAGGGATGGAGCAGCGACAAGGATCGCAATCGCCCGTCGCTGTTCTGGGAATATGCGCCCGAGAACTGATACCAGCTGCCCCACACGTGCGGATCGTTGTACTGGAGCCTGGTGCTATCGCGATCGACATCCGAGTTGTGCTCAACGTCGATGTCCTTGCCGCGTCCGAACAGATTCGATTCCTCGATCTCAAACCGGGTCGAATTCGCGCCGCCACTGCGGCTGAAGCTGATGCCCGGTTTCAACGTCCATACATCGCGGGTGTGCACCTCCAGATCCACTTTGCCATCACGGTAATTCACCGGAACGATATCGGCGTCGTACAGATAATCGTTGCTGCGCAAGATGCGTTCGCTCTCGCGCAGCAGCGCGAGTTTGAAGGGATCGCCCGACTTCACCAGCAGCTGCGAGCGAATAACGTCGGCGCCGGTGCGTACGTGCAATCGGTTTGCGAGCCGAAAAATCGATTTGTCGTCCTCAGGAATCGTGGTGTCGAATATGTTGGCGCCGATGACGTGGATGTCGCCAATGACTGTGCCGCGGCTTTCCAGTTCGCTCGCCGTAGGCATCGGTGCGAGGGATGCCGCAGCCTCCTGTGCATAGACGCAAGGAGCTGCCAACCATAGCCATGACGCTGCAATCGCGCGGAACGCAGCGATTGTCGGGAAAGTTCGGAGCCGGTGCCTTATAAAAATACTCTGCGAGCCGGGTTGCTCAGTTGATTTATTCGACCCCTGATTCATCGGAGAATGCCGCCGCTTCGTTGGTGATCGCAAAAGCGGGCTGCAAGGGGACTTAAGGCATCAACACTGTCGAACCGACGGTGCGTCGCGCCTCCAGATCACGATGTGCCTGCGCTGCGTTCTGCAATGCATACTGTTGACCGATCTGAACCTCTAGTCTCGAACGCGCTATCGAATCGAACAGTTCCGCTGCGGCTTTACGCAATTGCGCACGACTGTCGATGTAATGAAACAGCGAGGGTCGAGTCAGAAACAGCGAACCTCGCCGCGTGAGCTCCAGTGGAGCTATTGGAGGCGCAGGGCCCGATGCGTTGCCGAAGCTGACCATCATCCCGCGTGGTCGCAGACAATCGAGGGAGGCGGTAAACGTATCCTTGCCCACAGAGTCATAGACCGCCGAGACGCCCGTCCCGTTAGTAAAATTTTTTACCGCGGAAGGTAGATTCTCGTGTGCAAGCACAACGTGATCCGCGCCGCGCTGCGTGGCCAAGGCAGCTTTCTCGGGCGTGCCCACGACTGCTATTACGGTGGCCTGCAGGTTTTTGGCCCATTGCACGAGCAGTAATCCCACACCGCCGGCAGCGGCATGGATCAGCACCGTGTCACCGCGCTTCACCTTGTACAGCCGCCGCAGTAAGAATTGTGCGGTCAACCCTTTGAGCAAAGCGCCAGCCGCCTGCACATCGCTGACCCCATCGGGAATCTTGACGAGGCGATCGGAGTCGATCAATCGCGCGGTTGCGTAGGCACCGCCACTGTCGGACACGTAGGCAACGCGGTCATCCTGCCGCAAGCCTTTCACGGACTTGCCTGCTGCGACAATGACCCCTGCGGCTTCCCGTCCAAGCACCGAGGGAAGTGGCGTGGAGTACAAGCCAGTGCGTTGGTAAATATCGATGAAGTTGACGCCAATGGCGGTTTGCCGCAGCAGTACCTGATGCGGGCCGGGCGCGCCTACCTCCACGGTATGCGGCTCCAAAACGTCTGGCTCACCGTAAGATCGAATGCGTACTACGTACGTCAACCATGCCCCCCTGATTTTCGGACGCGGCTGCGGGCGCGCCACGAAAGTCTATGCGGGTGCGGCTACGATAGGCAAATGCGGGAGATTGCTATGGCAAACGGCATCGCCCCGACGTAGCCATACGTCGGGGCGATTTCGGAGGGCAGCTCCGGCAGGGGTTATAGAGCTTGATCGTCAGTTTCGCCGGTGCGAATGCGCAACACGCGTTCTAGATTGGTAATGAAGATCTTGCCGTCGCCCACCTTACCGGTCTTAGCGGCACCGATGATGGCTTCAATGACTTGATCGACGAGGGCATCCTTGACGGCAACTTCGATGCGAGTCTTGGGTACAAAGTCGACGACGTATTCGGCGCCACGGTACAGCTCAGTATGTCCACGCTGGCGTCCGAAGCCTTTAACCTCGGTGACTGTCATGCCGGAAACGCCGATTTCGGAAAGGGCGGCCCGTACATCGTCGAGTTTGAAGGGCTTGATGATTGCGCTGATAAGTTTCATTCCCCGTAACTCCTCTCTCGAACTGCGGTACTAATGCGGCCAGTTTATCTTGTGCTTTGCCGCCCTGGGGCAATCCGTAAGGACGAATCAGGACGTGCGGGCTAATTATGCAGATTTCGTGCCGCAAACATTCTGGTGCTGCATGCGGAACTTCCCTTGGCGTGCCTGCGCCGGCCGCACTAGTTTAGCGCGGTCTTTCTCGTTGTTGCGCGTCTTTAGTGCGAGACTGCCGCTTCTTTGTCCCCTGCTTGGGTGGCGGGTGGTTTTCTACCCTCCGGCTTGCCAGCCGATGAAGCACACGGGAAACTCACTCACCTCGTGTGTGCGAGCTATGGGGAACTCGAACTGCGCAATTGCGAATTGTCGATCGCAGTCGCAGCTCTTAATGGGAGCCGTTCCATGACCTACGATCAGAACAACATCTTCGCAAGAATTTTACGCAGGGAGATCCCTGCCGCCGCGGTATATGAGGATGATCACTCGCTCGCCTTCATGGATGCAATGCCACAGGCCGATGGGCATACGCTGATCATTCCCAAATGCGAAGCGCAGACGCTCTTCGATATCGAGCCCGCGGCGCTGGCCAGACTGATCGTGACGACGCAAAAGGTCGCCAAAGCGGTCCGCAGCGCGTTCGATCCTGCGGGTATACGCATCATGCAGTTCAACTTTCCCGCGGCCGGCCAAACGGTCTTCCATGTTCATTTTCACGTAGTCCCTTTTTACGAGGGCACTGCGGTGAAACCTCACCGCGGTCAAATGGCGAAGCCCGAGCTGCTGGCGGAGCATGCCGAAAAAATTCGTAAGGCCATCGCCTCGGCTTGAGAGCGATTTCGATGAGCCATTTCGCCAAGCAACACCGCGCCACCGATAACGTTATTCGAACATGAGCCAGAAGATCTATCCTGTCCCCGAAAAATTCGCCGCCCAAACCCGGGTGACTCGTGCCGATTACGAGCGGTTGTACGCTGAATCGATCGAAGCGCCGGAGGAATTCTGGCGACGCATGGGCAAACGCCTCGATTGGATCAAGCCTTATAGCGCCATTAAGGATGTCAGCTTCGACCAGCGCGATCTGCATATCCGCTGGTTTTACGACGGGCAGCTCAATGTGGCCGCAAACTGCTTGGATCGCCACCTCGCCAGTCGGGGCGAGAAGACCGCGATCATCTGGGAAAGCGATGATCCGCAGCTCTCCAAACACATCAGCTATCGCGAACTGCACGCGCACGTTTGCCAGTGTGCAAACGCGCTGAAGGCCTTGGGAGTGAAGCGAGGCGATCGCGTCACGATTTATCTACCCATGATCCCGGAAGCCGCGGTAGCGATATTGGCTTGCGCTCGTATCGGTGCGGTTCATTCGGTGGTGTTTGGCGGATTCTCGCCGGAATCCCTTGCCGGACGGGTGCTCGATGCCAATTCAAGCGTAGTGATCACGGCGGATCAGGGGGTGCGTGGCGGCCGCCAGGTTCCGTTGAAAGCGAACGTCGATGACGCTCTGTCCGGGCCCGCCGGCAAGTTGGTGAAACACGTGCTGGTCGTCAAACGCACCGGGCAGCCGGTGAACATGCAAGCCGGGCGCGATGAGTGGTGGGAGGATGTTGTTGCCAGCAAGCCGTCCCAGTGCGAAGCCGAAGTCATGAACGCCGAAGATCCGTTGTTCATCCTCTACACCTCCGGTTCGACCGGCAAGCCTAAAGGTGTGCTGCATACCAGCGCCGGCTATCTGGTCCATGTCGCCCTGACGCATGAATTGATATTCGATTTATCCGAACGGGATGTTTACTGGTGCACCGCCGATGTAGGTTGGGTTACCGGCCACAGCTACGTGATCTATGGTCCGTTGTGTAACGGCGCCACCTCCGTCATGTTCGAGGGAGTGCCCAACTATCCGGACAATGGCAGGTTCTGGGAGATTATCGACAAGCATCGGGTTACGTTGTTCTACACCGCCCCCACGGCGATACGAGCTTTGATGCGCGACGGAGATGCACCGGTCAAACGCTGGTCGCGCAAATCGCTGCGCTTGCTCGGAACGGTCGGCGAGCCCATCAACCCGGAAGCCTGGGAGTGGTATCACCGAGTGGTGGGCGATGGGCGCTGTCCGGTCGTGGATACCTGGTGGCAAACAGAAACCGGTGGCATTTTGATCGCTCCATTGCCCGGCGCCGTCGATCAAAAACCCGGATCCGCGACACTGCCGTTTTTCAGCGTGCGTCCAGGGATTGTGAATGGCGAAGGAGAGATCCAGCACGGCCCCTGCGAGGGAAATCTGGTGCTGCTGGACAGCTGGCCAGGCCAAATGCGCACGGTATATGGCGATCATCAGCGCTTCATCGATACCTATTTCAAAACCTTCCCGGGGCGATATTTCACCGGCGACGGCGCCCGTCGCGACGCAGATGGCTATTACTGGATTACCGGGCGTGTGGATGATGTGTTGAATGTCGCTGGCCATCGGCTGGGCACCGCGGAAATCGAAAGCGCGCTCGTGGCTCATCCGAAAGTGGCAGAAGCGGCGGTGGTCGGCAGCCCACACGCTGTCAAGGGACAAGGGATTTACGCGTACGTCACCTTGGTTGCCGACGCCGCACCGACCGAGGAATTGCGCCGTGAACTGAGCGCCTGGGTGCGCAAGGAGATCAGCGCCATTGCCACGCCCGATTTTATTCAGTGGGCGCCAAATCTGCCGAAGACCCGTTCGGGAAAAATCATGCGGCGCATCCTGCGAAAAGTTGCTGCCAACGAAATCGATCAGCTGGGCGACACCTCTACGCTCGCGGACCCGAGCGTCATCGATCAATTGGTTCGTGAGCGATTGCTGAAATAGACTCTCGGCGCAGCGCGGGCGTTAGCTACTCGACCAGCTCATTTCTCACCGCGTAGGCGGCTATTTCCGCATTGCTGCTCATATTCATCTTCTCGAGAATGCGAGCCCGGTAGGTACTGATGGTCTTCACGCTCAAGCCCAGCTCCGCAGCCATTAGGGCGGGTGCAATGCCTTTGGCAATGCGCGTAAACACCTGCAATTCTCGCTCTGACAGCCGATTGTGCGGCAGTCCTTCGACGTCCGGATTCAGTTCGGTCGCTAGCAGCTCCGCAAGCAAAGGCGTGATGTATTTGCGCCCCGCACCGACGGTTCGAATCGCTTTCATCAGCTCATCCGGCACCGCCATCTTTGGAACATACCCCGACGCACCGGCCCGCATCACTCGAACCGCGAAATTGCGCTCGGAATGCATGCTCAATACCAAGATCTGCAGCTCGGGCCGTTCGCTTTTGATCGCGCGCAGAAAATCCAATCCACTCTGTCCGGGCAAAGAAATATCGAGCAACACCAGATCGACATTGAGCCCCTGGCGAATCTGTCCGGAGGCTTCCTCCGCGGAACCCGCTTCCCCCACCACTTCGAGTTCTGGCTGATCGGTGATCATGTCGCGCAGCCCTGCGCGCAGGATTGCATGGTCATCGACAATTAGAATACGAATCATGCTGTGAGCTTGCTCAACCATAAAGGGTTGCGTAAATTTAAAAACCGTGCGTCAGGCAAGGATGCTTGCAAGGCGCGTCATGGCGTCATCGATTAGACCGGCGGCCCGATACTCATTCAAGGGATTGCAAAGTGTCTTCGAGCGGCCCTAGAACGGCTGCGGCACGCTTCTTGTTTCCTCCGCACCTCTCAATGTCGTCATAATCGTCTAGCGATCCACTTCCGACAAGGCCATTGCAGGGTGCCGGCGGCACGCTCAACCAATCGGAAGATCGTACGCGATGCAACCTCATGGTCGAACAGCTTGAGCCGGCCTCAATGCGCCGCGACAAATGGATGAGCACTGTTCGCCTATGCAAGGGCGTATGCGCTCAACTTTATTCCGCACACTCTTCACTTACGCGCGAATAGTTCGTGTACGCGCCGCGGTGGGTCGAGAAAGGAACTGACTAAGGCTCGCATCCGCCGACGTGCCAACGCCTGCGCAGTTCATCGTTTCGGCACTCTATCCCTGAGTGCTTCCTGCCCATGCTCACAGGCCTGTGCAGGTGCAACGTCACATATGCGCAGCGAGCGGTTTTTATGACTCGGCAACCGTCGTGACTAAGTTAGGCAACCTAATGTTAGGCAATTCTGCGCGCACTCTGCCGCGGTGCGTTGCAGAACAACATGTGGGCAATCACCCTGCTTGGGGGCTTAACGCCCGCATGATTGCACCGGTTCCGCTGAGTTTGACGAATCGCCGCGAGTATTCGTCCTGTTCCGCGTCGGGAACTTTATTGCACCGTAAACGCGTTGCGTGGCTACGAGCGAACGGAGCCGGAACCTACCAATAAAGCCAGGGGAGATGAGGTATGAGTATTGGAACGATACTGTTGATAATTCTGGTGCTAGTACTGCTGGGAGTACTTCCTGCGTGGCCACATAGCCGCAGTTGGGGATACGGGCCCAGTGGATTACTGGGAGTTGTCGTAGTGGTGCTGTTGATCCTACTGCTGATGGGGCGGATCTAGGAACCGCTCGCGCTGGCGATTCGTTTTGTCAGCCGACACCACTCACTCTTGTTACAGGAGATAGTCATGAATCTAAACGCAAACCTTAAAACCCTATTTTTCGTGGCCGCCGCGGGCCTGGCCTTGGCGGGCTGCAATCGTCAGGAAAGTGCGGCGGAAGTGCAGCGCGACACGACGAAAGCGCAAGCAGAAGGTCAAAGCAAGGTGGCCGATGCGGCGGCAAGTGGAGAGAAAGACGTGGCGGATGCACGCAAGGACGTTGCGGACGCCAAGCAGGATTACGCCAATAAGCCGACCAGCGGCAATGCTAAAGATGTCGACACGCAGAGCCGCGACCTGTCAAAGACCAAGGCGGACTCCGAATACGACGTAGCAGTGGCCCAAGCGCAAGCCGATTACAAGGTCGCGGTGGAAAAGTGCGCAGGTCGCACCGGCAGCGCGCGCGATCGCTGTAAGAAGGATGCGGAGCGCTCGCTCGATCAGCAAAAGGCGCAGGCCGAACAGAGCCGCGACGCGGCGAAGAATGCAGTTGGCTGAACCAGCCCTTAGGAGAATCGCAGTGCTCAGTAAATTAGCCAAATCTGTATTTATAGGCTGTATAGCGGTGGGTGCCGTGACCGCGGTGGGTTGTACACCGACACGGACGCAAAAGTCCGCCGGCGAGATGGTCGACGATGGTGTCATCACGGCCAAAGTGAAGGCGGCCTTGATTGAAGATCCGCTCACCAAGGCACATCAAATCAATGTCGACACTTACCGAGGTGTAGTGCAGTTGAGTGGATTCGTAGACGATTCAAAGTCAAAGAATCGAGCTTTGGAAGTTGCTCGTAATGTCGGCGGCGTAAAGGAAGTCCGCAACAACCTGGAAATCAAGCAGTCAGCCAGCTGAACTGCCGTCCCGGCGGAAAACATTTCCGCCGGGACATTTCATCCCTCTACTGTGCGCGCATCGCATCGCCTTGCGACTCCCGCATCGCCCGGTGCTTGGTGATTTGCGCAGCACGGCTTTGTAAATCGTCGTGCAGCAATTCTGCGATCAGCTCTTCGACTCCCGCTCCTCGAGCGCCGCGAGTTACGAAATCCGCAGCTTCCTTCAGTGCAGGCAAGGCGTTCGATACCGCGACCCCACAGCCGCAAAAATTTAAAAACGCGTGATCGTTTTCTGCATCGCCTACCGCTACGGCATTGAGGCGCGCGATCTTGAGTTCGGTCAGAGCTTCGGTAAGTCCAGTCGCCTTATTGATGCCGCCCGGCAGCACCATTACCGAGCCTTTATTGAAGATGACCTGCAGCTCCAATCCCAAATCTCGAATGGCCTCCAAAACGACCGTCTCCTGCGGTTCGAGTGTAGCCACGATAACGTGGCCGACCGAAAGTGGAGTGACGTCGCGGCTGCGCAGTAGCTGGATGAATTCCGGAGGTGGCGAATTTGCGAGCAGCTGCAGGTGGTGAGTTGCGGGGTCGTAGAGCAATGCGCCATTCTCTGCGACCACGCGATCGAACAGCTCGAGTTTCGGGCACACCGCGCGCAGGTCTTCGATTTCGCGGCCGGTCACCATTACCAGCTTGCGTCCGCTTTTTTTGAGCTCGACTAACGCCTGCGCCGTACTGTTCGCAAGTACGCCGTCGTGTGCCAACGTGCCGTCGTAGTCGCAACAAAGGACCTGATACTGCATGATGGAATCCTGCGCCAGATTGCCGCTAAGCGGCACATTCACTACAACACGCCTCGGTGTCTCAGGTTCCCGAATAATCTGCGCGCACGCCATTCAGAAAACGGTAAGTCTCCACAAGGTGAATTACGGAACGCCGGGGGACGGAATATGGTAGAGATCGATGGACTTGCCCACGCGTTGTACCGGCACGTAAGCGTCCAACCAGCCGTAACCACTGCGTTCTTCTTCTTTGGCCAACAAGCTGATCGCTACCCATCCAGTCACCGGGTGATTCGGATATAGCACGTCGTAGTGCGGCATGTGTTCGAGCCATAGAGCCGCAGTGCCGCGGTAAGCCAGCCACAGGTCTTGAATGTTGCGTTCCCGGATGACGTTCTCCAGCCGCCGCAGGTCCTGGCCCCAATCGAGGTCTGAATCCACCACGAAGCGTTCCGGGTGCCGTGCGGCGATGGGATTGAAATAGGCCAGATAATCGGGAAACGCTGTCCACAGCACGCTGGCCTGCAACAGGATGAGCGCCGTGATTGCCGCATGAGAGTGAAGCCGGCGACTGCTTTGCCACGCAGTCACGACCATCTGCGCGGCGGCGATGGCCATGAAGGGATAAAGAACGAGTACGTGCCGGATACCGATGTTGATGTGGCTGTACAGCGCGCAGAACGCCAGGATCGAGAAAAAACACAGCGCCGGCGCCGCAATCAACCACTGGCGCAATTTCCACCCCCGAATGAGCAGCCAGATTAATCCGGCTGTGGCAAACAACAACAGCGGCAGCGGCGTTTTGATCGCAAGATCCACCGGATAGAAATACCACCACCCCGAAGCACTGACCTGACCCAACAGATATGAGAAGTGCCCGCCGATATTGTGCTGCTCCAGCATCTTGATCCCGAGCACCAGTTTCTCCAAGGCCAGCGGCATCGGCACGTGGGTTACGAGCGAAATTGCCGCATCGTGAAGCGAGCCTTGACTGCCAAGCACGTATTCCACGGCTCCGCGCAGCTGATTGCCTGGCGTGTTGAGGGTTTCGAAATGGCCGCCGTATGCAAGGATCAGGGTGATCGCTGCAGTCACCACCGCGACAGCAGCCGAAAGTAATCGGTCACGCCGCAATACTTGCGCGAAATCGACCCTGCGCGGCGTCACCAGCATTCCGAATGCCAACAGAGCGAAGATACAGATGGCCAGGTAGGGAATCGCGTACAGCTTCGAAGCCACGGCTAAGCCGGCGGTCAGTCCGAACAGCAGCGCATGGCGCAGTGAAGTGCTCTCCACCCAGCGGAATAACCAATAGAGTGCGAACACGCATAGCGCCGAGCCGGGGACGTCCAGCGCCGCCACCCCAGCGTGCCCCAGTACCGGCGGCGCGCTGATTAGAAACAGGCATGCAAGCCATGCCTGCTGTGAGCCAAACCAACGCTTGGCCCACAACCATACCGAGACGATCATCACGATGAAAAACGGCATCACGCCCAGCCGCGCAAGGGTCAGCGTGCGGTCATAGTTGCCCGACTTGTATAGAATTTCGCGGCCTTCCTGCTCGCCGCTCGGGCCCGGTTCATTAAAAGAGTGCAGACCGGCCAGATACGGACCCAGCGCAATGGCAAGCCGTGCAAACGGCGGGTGTTGTATATCGTGGGTGTACGCCCCTCGATCTAAGAGCTCCATTCCCGCGGAGAGATGCTCCGGCTCGTCCCAAGTGTGGCCGAAGCTCTTGTAGGTCGAGATGATCAGTGTGCATGCCAGAGCAATGAGAACGCATAGGACGCTGAGAGTCCTAAAAGGACTATGGAATGTCATCGGAGGCGAGTTATCGACAGGTTATCGTTTGAGAATTTATATGAGTTGTCATGAACGTAAGCTGTAGCCCAAGGAAACGGTGCGGGGCCCGTTGTTTGTCCGGCTTATTGTAAAGCTGTAGCGGTGAAGGTGCACCGGAAAGCGGCGCTCCAACATTCTGACGGTTAACGCGGCCCAATGCTTATACTGCTGCGCTTAAACGCGTGGCGCACCACATTACTAACGATAGACAGCACCTCGGCGGAACAGTTTAGCGGATGAGACGTTGGGGTCCGCAGGTCTAGCTGCATTACCGGTGCTTCAGCGTGGAGGATGCATGACGTCAAGGCCGATCGAGCAAGATACCGCTGGACTGCGCGGGCGCCGTATTTTGGTGGTCGAAGATGAAGCCATCGTGGCCATGATGCTCGAGGAAATGCTTCGGGATTTGGGCTGCCATGTAGTCGGCCCGGCCATGACGGTGAGCGAAGCATTGGCGGCGGTCGCGGAAAACACGCTCGACCTCGCCATTCTCGACGTGAATGTATCGCGCGAGCCCGTATATCCAGTCGCGGAGCTGCTTCGATCACGCAACATCCCGGTGATTTTTTCGACCGGCTATGGAGCGGACGAGCAGCGCAGCCGCTACAGCCAGTATCGCGATTGCGCCATTCTCGCCAAGCCCTACGACAGCGATGATCTCGAACGCATGCTGAGAAAAGTGTTCAATCGAACTTCCGCGCAAGCAACTGCCGCCCCATTAGCGGAGATCTGAAACTCGGCCCAGCAGCTCGGATACCGGCACGGGCAGCAAACCTTTGGCTTTCAGGCCAGTGAGAATCAAGGCTAGTGCCGCAGCGCACGCCGGCCGATGCCGGCCAGGCAAATCGTGACCGTCATGCATCAGCACGATGTCACCGGGCATGATCCTGCGCAATACCCGATCGGCGATGCGCATGGGGTCGGCAGTCCGCGTGTCGCGGCTGTGTAAGGACCACGCAACCATTACGATTCCACGAGGATGAGCCGCTCGAGCCAGCTCCGGCGATTTTAATCCCACCGGCGGCCTGAACAGCGGCGTCGTGTTTGCGCCGGTGATCTTCGCAATTGCGCGCTCGCTGCGCTCCATATCGGCTGCGTGCCGGCGTGCGGAGAAAAAATTCTGCCAGCGCGAGTGCTGCCATGAATGATTACCCAATTCATGTCCCTCGGCCGCGATCCGCTGCGCCAGCAGCGGCTGTTGCTCGAGCAATCGTCCGATCGTGAAGAAGGTGCTGCGCACGCCGTGTTGTCGGAGCACATCGAGCACCGCGGGCGTGACTTCGGGATCCGGACCATCGTCGAACGTCAGCGCGATCTTGTTACCTTGTTTCGGTCCGCGCGTAACTGTGGGATACAGCACGCTCGAGGAGGCTCGGGCGACCCCATCGGTCACCAGCGCGATCAAAGCCAGCGCCGGAACTCCCAGTGAAGCGAAGCCTGGACCGAACCACGCGGCACTGCCCAGCAGTGTCGCCGCCCCGCCCAGCAAGAC
>FTEP01000475.1_pt1 | contig 21203 bp, 19 predicted proteins | sample 1640251 | NCBI WGS metagenome assembly FTEP01 (sample SAMEA3914816, study PRJEB12502) | metagenome | biome: forest; material: soil | place: USA | collected 2011-09-16 | depth 0.3 m | reverse complement strand
CGGTTACATTGCGAACGAGTTCGCCGGCATCTTCAACGAGCTCGGTTCTAAAGTGACGCTGATCAATCGCTCGGACACTATCCTACGGGGGTACGACGAACAGATCCGCGATCGACTGCTGCAAATATCCATGACCAAGGGCATTCGCTTCCTGTTCAATTCGCCCATCGAAGATGTCGTGGAACACAGCGGTGCATTGACCGTCAACATGAAGGGAGGCGATGCAGTGGACTGCGACGTGCTGATGTTTGCGACCGGGCGCCTTCCCAATACCAAAGACCTTGGACTCCAAAGCGCCGGCGTGGAGATCGATGAGCAAGGAGCCGTGCGGGTGGACGATGAGAATCGCAGCACCTGTCCTTCGATCTTTGCCGTCGGCGATGTGACCAACCGCGTGCAGTTGACTCCGGTGGCCATTCGCGAGGGGCAAGCATTTGCCGACTCGTTCTTCGGCAACAAGCCCACCAAGGTGAGTTACGACTGCATTCCTTCGGCGGTGTTCAGTCATCCACCGCTTGGCGGCGTGGGTCTGACCGAGGCGCAAGCACGCAACAAGCTGGGTTCGATCAAGGTCTATACGTCCGATTTCCGGCCGATGAAAAATGTGCTTGCCGACCGCCATGAGCGGGCACTGTACAAGCTGGTGGTCAATAGTTCGAATGACAAAGTGGTGGGTGCCCACATGATCGGCCCTGATGCTCCGGAAATTCTGCAGATGGTTGCGGTTGCGGTCAAAGCCGGCTTGACCAAGGCGCAATTCGACGAATGCGTCGCCATTCATCCCACCATGGCAGAAGAAATGGTGTTGTTGAGGTAGAACGGGCCGACATGTCGGTCCAGCGGGATGTCCTGCGGTCATAGGCAAACCGATAAACTCGGCACGTGAGCTCCAAGCGAGCAGGTCAGAAATTTGATTTGGCAACGGGCGAAGTGCCGCCCGACAGCAGCCCGACTTCGGCACTGTCGAGTAAACGCCAATCTCCCTTGGCCAGAGTGCCCAGTGGCAGCTCGCCAATCGCTACTCGGATCAGACGCAACACGCCGATCTGCAGTGCCGCGAGTAACCGGCGAATATGGCGATTCTTGCCCTCGTCGAGCACGATTTCCAGCCAGGCGTTTTTTTCGCCCGTCCGCAATACGCAGGCGCGCTTCACGCTCAAGTAATCCTCGCCGTCGCGGATGCCGGCGTGCAAACGCGCGAGTAGTTCGGCATCGGGAATACAATTGACCTGTACGTGATAGGTTTTTGACAGATGCGTTCGCGGGTCGGTGATGCGCGCCGTCCATGCGGTATCGTTGCTCAGCAGCAATAGTCCTTCGCTGGCGCGATCGAGCCGGCCCGCCGGCGCGATCCAGGGTAAATCGGCATTTTTCAATAGCGAATACACCGTATCGCGGCCAAGCTCGTCGGCCGCCGTCGTGACGATGCCCCGCGGTTTGTTCAGCATCAGGTAAACGCGGCGGGTTGCGGCTATGGTCATGCCATCCACCTGAATGGCGGTTGACTCCATGTCCACCGGAAACTGCGCATCGCGTCGCACGGCGCCTTCCACGGCGACGCGGCCAGCGGCGATTAGCTCGCAAGCCTGAGTACGCGAACACACTCCGAGTTTGGACAGCACTCGCGCGAGCCCGTGCCGCGTAACGCGGCTCTTCTTGCTCGCCATCATTTCAAATCAAGCCATCAATTTGATGAGGTCAGCTTTCTGCACAGGCGTCAGCAATCGCCCAAAGCCTGCTTGCAGATTGTCGCTTTCCCGCTCGGGCTTGCCGGTCGCCGGAATCACGACGGTCACGGCCTCATGGCTCAACGCAAACTTCAAGAACATCTGCGCCCAGGAAGTGATGCCCGCTTCCGCCGCCCAGCCGGGCAAAGTTTTGCCTTTGACCTGATCGAACAGCTCGCCATCGTTGAAGTTGCGATTGGCCAGCACGGCCACGCCCAGATCCTTTGCCATGGGAAATACGCGCTTCTCTGCGCCTCGCTGCGTCACCGAATAGTTGATCTGCAGAAAGTCCGGTTTGGTCGCCTGCACGACGTCTGCCAGCGCGTCCTGCGCCGATTCGAGATAGTGAGTGACTCCGACGTACTTAACCTTGCCCTGCGCTTTGAGTTCGCGGGCCACCGCGATCTGGGTCTTCCAATCGCCAAGGTTGTGAACCTGCAGCAGCTCGACGTGATCGGTTTGCAGCGATTTGAGTGTGTTGTTGAACTGCGCAAAACCTGCTTCGCGCCCCCTGACTCCCGACAGCTTGGTTGCAATGAACGCCTGCTTGCGCGTGCCCGCTTCATTCAACAGGGCGCCCAAGATCCCTTCGGCGTTGCCATAGGTGGGCGCAGTATCGATGAGCGTTGCATTGCTCGCAAAGAAGCGCTTCAGCACTTCCTTGAGGGCTTGATAATCGGGACTGTCGGCAGCGACCTCGAAACTGCGGGAAGTGCCCATGCCGATGACGGGAAGGGCCGCGCCGGAGGAGGGGATGATGCGTTTCAACATGGAATCCTGGCCGGTCGCTTGCGTGATCGGTGCCCAACGCGAATTTGCAGTGAACAGCAAAGACCCGGCGGCGACTGAAGCGTCGTTCAAGAATTGGCGGCGCGTGGTCATGTGGGGGCACCCTGAAACAGCGTCTGTAGCGCTTCGATGGTTACCGGTTTCACTACGTGATGATCGAAACCTGCATGCACCGAGCGCTCACGATCGGCTGGGGTATCGTACCCGCTTACAGCGATCAGACAAGCGGAGCGAAGCTCCGGCGCCTGCCGCATGAGGCGCGCCACTTCGTAGCCATCGAGATCCGGCATACCGATATCGAGCAGGATCACCGCGGGCCGGAACTCCTTGGCCATTTCCAATGCCTTGCGGCCGCTCAGAGCTTTTTTGACATCGTGGCCCGCAAGCGAAAGCATCGTGGCGCTGCTCTCCGCGACATCCGGATTGTCGTCCACGACCAGGATGCGGCGCGTGAAATGTTGAGACGTCGCCGCTGCCTTGGTATCGGTGGGCATAACGGATTCGCCCAGCGGGGCCAGCGGCAAATGCAACACGAATTCGCTGCCTTGATTGATCCCCTTGCTGTCCGCGCTGACGGAACCGCCATGCAGCTCGATGAGCGTGCGTACCAAGCTCAGGCCAATGCCCAGGCCGCCCTGCGCGTGAGCCAGCGAGCGATCGGCTTGCATGAACAAATCGAAAATCCGCGGCAGCAGCTGCGGCGCGATTCCGATTCCATCGTCGCGTATCGTCAGGATCGCCTCCGTGCTCCCCGGATTTCCCGATTTGGATGCGGTGCCGAGCGTCAGGCTGATGCGTCCGCCGGGCGGCGTGTATTTAATGGCATTCCCAAGCACGTTGCCGAGCACCTGTTCCAGCCGGGTCGCATCTCCACGCACGATCACCGGTTCGGTGGGGACCGCGACCGAAAAAATCTGGTTGCGGGACTCTGCCGCGGAGCGCGCGATGTCCACCTCGCGTTTCACGACCGACCGCAAATCGAGAAGTTGAGTACGCAGCTGGATCAAACCGCGCGCGATTCGGGCCGCATCGAGCAGGTCGGTCACCAGACGCGACATGTTATCGATCTGCCGCTCGATCAACGCGCGCGCATGGTCGCTCATTTCCGCAGTGGCGCGCGGACTCTTGAGAATCTGTACGGCATTGCGCATGGGCGCGAGTGGATTGCGAAGTTCGTGCGCCAGCATCGCCAGAAATTCGTTCTTGTGACGATCCGCGAACGCCAGTTCCTCGATGTGACTCTGCAGATTCAGCTCCAATTCCTTGCGATGCGTGATGTCGCGATCGGTCTGCAGCACCAATTGCTTGCCCTGCTCCTCGATCAACACCTGAATACTCTCCACGATGATCTCTTTGCCGTGTTTGGTGCGATGCTTCAGCTCGCCGCTCCAGCGTCCCTTGTCCAACAGGACGTCGAGATAATGTTGTGGATCGCTGAGCTGCAATAGCTCGCGTTGATCGCGCTGCAAAACTTCCTCGCTGCCGTATCCATAGAGCAGCTGTGCCCCATGATTCCAGTAGCTGATGCTGCCGTTGGGTTCCCAGGCGAAGATCGCCTCCTGCACTTGCTGCAGCAAACGTGTCTGGCGATCCTGCAGCTCCTTGCCGCGTTTTAACAAGTCGATGTCCACCAGTACGATCACCGCGCCATCGATTTGGTTTTCCAATGTCCGATAAGGCCGGATACGCAATAAATACCAGCGTCCTTCGGCGTCCTGCACCTCCATCTCCTTGGGCACGATGCTGTCGATGACTGCGCTGATCAGCGCCGGCAGGTCTGGGACATTGAGTTTTAATTTGATATCGCCGATCGGCCGGCCGATATCGGTGGGAATGATGCTGAGGATTTTTTCCGCGAGCGGTGTAAAGCGGCGAATGCGCAGGTCCCGCCAAACCATCAAGATCGCCAGCTGCACGACGCCGAAAATATTGTTGAGATCGGCGCTGGCGCGATTCAGCTCTTCATTGCGGTTTCGCAGCTCCTCGTTGACGGTGGTCAGTTCTTCGTTGCTCGATTGAATCTCCTCCTTGGAGGTTTCCAATTCCTCGTTGATGCTCTGCAATTCTTCGTTGGCCGACTGGATTTCCTCGTTGGCCGCTTGCAGTTCTTCATTGGACGCTTCGTGCCGCTCGACCGCTGCTTGCACATACTCCCGCGTCGCTGTGAGTTCCCGAGTCAGCCGCTCGATCTGCGTCGCGTCGGCTGAGGGCTGCGCGGCAGAGGTACTCGGTACAGCTGCGGATGAGGGCTCGTTGGCAGCATCCTGCTCGTGTTGCGGTTCAAACAACACCCAGTACCAGCGCTGTGTCGTGCCGGTCTGCTGCACCGGAATAACGCTCAATCGAATGGTCTGAAAACCGCCGCTGCTGCGCACGCGCACGCGCTGTTCTTGCACGACCGTCATGGTTTTTGCCGCTTGCGACAGCGCCTCGCGCAGCGGCACGAGCAATCCTTCGCGCACCATGTTGAAAAGCTTGTAGGTGGCCTTGCCAGGAGGATGCGATAGATAGGGAGCGGTATCGCCGCGAAATTGCAGAACCTCGCCGTCCTCGGCGACCAGCACTCCGGCGGGCGCGTAACGGTTCAGCAGCACCCGTTCGGCTTCGCGCGGCACTGCGCTATTGGTATCGCGGGAGGTCTGCGCTTTTTTGCTTTCGTTCAGCCCCACTTTGACTGTAGAACCGCGCGTGACGGCGAGCCTCGTATCCAGCCGTATCGCCGCCAGGCGCTTGGAATAGATGCGGTGCTTTGCGTCCTCGATGGTGAACAGCTCCGGCTTCTGAGTGATGGTTTCCGAGGAGCCCAAAAACAAGTAGCCGGTGGGCTTCAAGGAATAGTGCAGCACCGGTAAAATTCTCCGCTGCAGCATCGTGTCCAGGTAGATGAGTACGTTGCGGCAGCTCACCAAATCCATGCGTGAGAAAGGTGAATCGGCCAGCGCGTTATGGCGCGCAAAAATGCACAGCTCTCGGATCTCTTTGCTGATGCAATAACCGCCATCGGACTCATAAAAAAACCGTCGCAGCCGGTCGCTGGACACATCGTGGGCGATACTCTTCGGATACCATCCGCGGCGCGCGCGTTGGATCGCTGCTTCGTTCAAATCGGTGGCGTACACCACGATCGGAACGCGGCGCTGTTCGCGCTCCGCGTATTCCTTCAGTGCAATGGCTAGCGAATAGGCTTCTTCGCCGGTGGAGCATCCAATGACCCAAACACGAACCGGGTCGTCGGGCGAACGCTCGGAAAATAACCTGGGAAACACTTGCAGGATCAGCTGCTCGAAGCTATCGGAATTGCGGAAGAAATTGGTCACGCTGATCAATATGTCCTGATACAGCGATTCAATTTCCGCCGGATGCTGTTGCAGGAAAGTCTTGTAGTCGCTCAAGCCCCTGAAGTTGCGCAGCGTCATGCGTCGATGGATGCGACGCTGCAGGGTGGCGGATTTGTATTGGCTGAAATCCACGTCGATGGTTTGCCGCAGCACGGCCAGAACATCTTCCAATTCGTCCGGCGCTTGCAGCGGCGGATCGGTGGTGGTGACGATATAGGGCTGCCGCGCGATGCGGCCGATTTCCCGGCCGATCTCGGCTGGCGGCAATATGAAATCCACACTGCCGCTGGCGATGGCGCTGCGCGGCATCCCATCGTGCGTCGCGCTTTCGTCTTGCGCGAACGTTATGCCGCCTGCCGCCTTGATCGCTAGGAGTCCGGCAGTGCCATCGGTAGCGCTACCCGATAGCACGACACCGATCGATCGATGGGCATGAGTGCCGGAGAGTGCCGTAAAGAACAAGTCGATCGGGTGATGCGGCCCGGCGGAGCGGGCGCTCAGACTGAGCATCCCCTCGTTGATCAGCATGTTGCGGTTCGGCGGGATGACGTACACGCAATTGGGACGAATATGCGGTTGATCATGAACTTCGAGGACTTGCATCGAAGTCGCCCGCGACAGAATTTCGGCCAGCATGCTGTCATGCCGCGGGGACAGATGCTGAACGATGACGAACGCCATGCCGGTGTCAACGGGTAGCGCGCTCAGCAATTGCGAAATCGGGCCCAAGCCGCCTGCCGACGCGCCGATGCCCACCACCCCCAGCTCGGCAGCGTCGTTACGATCGAGAGCCACCACCGAAGCGTTTTTCAGCGGCGGGGCTCCAGTAGTTTTCTGGGGCATTTTATCTGCCTGGTACGCGATGCGCGAAAAGGGTTCCTCACGCCTCAGCGAGGCTTAGTAGGCCCGATATTTAAGTGTACGCCCAACGCAAGAGGGATAAATAAGGATTGCTGCCTGCGCCGGTCAACTGCGCGGCTCGAGCACCGATCGCGAACTGAAGCTCGACAGGGCAGCGATGGCGATGAACAACAAGGCTGCGCTCATCGCCAGCGCGAAATGAATGCCGATCAATGCCGCGGTCAACCCCACGGTGATTCCGCTCAAGGTACGCAGCCCTAGACTGGCCATCGAGAACAACCCGATTACACGACCGCGGATCGCTTCGGGCGCATTCATTTGCACTAGTGCTTGAGCCATGGCGTTGAACGATAGTTCGGTGAAGCCCGCAACGAACAGCACGGCGACCGACAGCGAGTACACGCGGGACAGCGCAAAGCCGATGAGCGCGCCGCACCAGACGATCGCCAGCAGCAACGCGGTCTGTGGTTTGGGCTGCAAGAGTCCGCGGCTCTCCAGCAAGAATCCAGCCGTCAAAGCGCCGGCCGCATCGGCAGCCAGCAGCATGCTGTAGGAGAAATCCGCGCGACCGTGACCCAGGTCGTGTGCAAAGCCGGGCATCTGGGCTTGATATGCGTTGCCGACGAATAGGGATGCGGTGCCTGCCAGCAGGATCATCGACACAATGGTCGGGTTTGTACTGATGCTGCGAATCGTGGAGAGGATGTCCGCAAGGCCGCGAACTGCCGGTCGCGGCGCCTGTTTGCCCCGTCTAAATCGTGGCCCGTATGGCGCTCTCCATAACCAGAGAATGGTCGGCAGATAAATCAAGGCATTAAAAAAGATGCCATGCGCAGGTCCCAATGCAAGTAACAACCCAGCGCCCACTGCCGGCCCCGCGAGCAAGCCCAAGTACCGCGCTGTGGCATTCAGGCGTACTGCGCTTTGCAACTGATGCGGCTCGACGATGTCGTGAATCAATAGTTGCGACGGCGGATTCCAGAACACCCCTGCAATGCCATGGATGATCAACAACACCACGGCGTGCCAAATTTGCAAAGTATCGGTGGCGAACAGGTAGCCCCAAGCGAGCGACACGCCCATGAATAACAGCATTCCGAATTGAATTAGGCGGCGCGCATCGTAGCGGTCCGCCAACGCTCCGGCGTGCACCGAAAACAATAGAAAGGGCAGCCAGTGCGAGAGCACCGCAAAGCCGCCCAGTGCCGGCGAATGAAATTTCTGAAAGATCACCCAGTAACTGATCACATGTTCGATGCTGTCCGCCATCATTGCGGCGGCAGTACTCAGAAAGAACGCGCGATAGCCCGGATGGCGCAAGGCTGCAAAGGATTTGGGCGGCTCACGACCGCCGACCTGTTGTGAAGTAGCCAAAAATTTTTCCCGCGAAGCCAGTGACGAGTCACCGAGGGCTTTCTACCTTACCAGAGAACGGCGTTTCGGCGGCTGTGAATCGCCGCGGATCGTGGTCGAGTTACGCCGCTTTATGGCGTCTGCTGCTCGCAGGTGCGCCGGAGCCGCGTGTTTCTGCTTTTCTAAGAAATGCGAGCACCGCTTTTTCGAGCTTACGCGTCGCAGCTTTTGCGGTTTCGAATTCCCTCAAGGTACCTTCGCGCCATGCATCGAACACGATGGGGTTGATATATGATTTGCGGCAAACCGAAGGTGTGTTGCCAAGTTCCGATGCAACTTGCTTCACTATGGCAACAATGCAAGATTTACAGGCGCGTTCGCTGGCAGGTTCCGGCAATGGCGCGCCGACCAGCAGCGCGATGGCGCGCAACGTGGCGCCCCAGGTGCGAAAGTCTTTCGCAGTGAAACCTTCATTGTCGGCGCCGCCCATAACAGTCTTCAGATACTCGTTCACCATGCCCGAATCGACCGGCTGGTGTTCTCCGGCATCATCGGTGTATTGAAACAATTGCTGCCCCGGCAGTTGCTGGCAGTGGCGCACGATCGCGCTGAGATGCTTATCGTTCAACACCACTTGCTGTGTCTGGCCGCTTTTGCCGCGAAACTGGAAGAAGGCGCGTCCGCCCTGTAAAAACTTCACATGGCTGTTGCGCAGCGTGGTCAGTCCATACGATTTGTTGGTGCGCGCGTATTCGGCATTGCCGATGCGGATCAGCGTTTCTTCGAGCAAGCTGACGACCACCGCAAGCACTTTGTCTCGTGGCAGCCCGGGCAACGCCAGATCTCTTCGCAGTCGCTGCCGCAATTGCGGCAGCCGTTCGCCGAATTCGATCATGCGATGAAATTTTCCGGCATCGCGCACGCTGCGCCACTCGGCGTGGTAACGATATTGCTTGCGTTTGCGCGCATCCCGTCCGGTCGCCTGCAAATGTCCTCGCGGGTTGGGACAAATCCACACATCTACATAGGCCGGCGGTATCGCCAGGCTGCGGATGCGTTGCAAGGTCGACGCCTCGCGAATCACCGCACCATGCGTATCTATGTAGGCAAACCCTTTACCGCGGCGCACGCGTGTCAATCCCGGCAGGTCGTCGGTGACATAGACCAGGCCGTTGGCGGCCGCAATTTCTGCCGGCGCCAGTGAAGAATCGATCACTGCAGATCCGATTGAGGTTGCGCGCATGAAAGCTCATCGAATAGTTGTCCGCTAGAAAGTGCGCGGACAACGCGACGGTTCCGGAGCAAATTATCCGTCCGTCACCGAGGGTCTCTCATCCGAGTCGGATTGCGACTTGCCACCACGTTTCAATGGGAAGGCAGCACGAGATGCCAACTGGCTATCGATTGCATCCGCAACGCTGCAGATCATCACGAGCCCGCCCACGGCAAATGCGCTGAGCGGCAGCATGACGTGGTGAAGCAACCGCGGGCTTCGATACCGTAGCTCGGTAATTCGGCATCTGCCCGCGGATACTTCTATGTGTAGCATGGGCTCTATATGGAGCATAGGCCAATGCGTTACAGATCAATCGCGCGTGGATTACTCGTGGAGTAATCCAGCGCGTCACTCGTTAGTCATCGCCGCGGGCAAATATCAGCCCGATGGCGACACCCACCAGCAAGGCGGCACCGGCAGCGGATCCCACTGCGCTCCAGGAGTTGGAACGCACGTACTTGTCGGTGGTCTTGACGAAATCTCGAGCGCGGTCTGGCCAATCGCTTTCGCCCAAGCGTTTGCGTGCGACCTTTAAAGTCCGTTCCGCTTTAGTGCGGGCTTCTTGAATTCTGTCGCCGGTGACTTCTGCAGTCGCTTCCAAAAGCGCTTCCGCATCACGCGCTACCGCACGCAAGTCCCCGCGCAACTCGTTCACTGAAGATTTAAGGGCGCCGTTTCTCATAGCAGGCTCCTGAAGCCGATAGGTCTGTAATCGCGTAGCACAGCGGCAACGCTCTGGCGGTGGGTACGGTTCCCAGGCGGCGCAATTGGAACGGGACCGCGAGGGGTTTCATTCGCTTGCGGCTATTCAGTGCCAGCCTTGCTGCCTGTTACCATGCGCTCAGCAGCCCACTGAGGGCTTTCGATAACTCTGGCGCGAGGACCGGTAATCATGGCGATTCGAGAACAGCTGATCGAGTACCGCGATGGCGATGTCACATTGGAGGGTTTTCTTTGCTTCGATGATGCGCGGCCAGGCCCGTTACCCGCCGTGCTGATCAGCCATGCATGGGGAGGGCGCGGTGAATTCGAAGAGCGCAAAGCGCGTCGTCTTGCGTGGGATGGCTACGCCACCTTTGCGCTGGATATGTACGGAAAAGGTAAACGCGGCACCACCCCTGAAGAAAACATGGCCCTGATGGGACCTTTCATGCAGGATCGCAATGTCCTGGCGCGGCGTATCAATGCTGCCGTCGGCGCGGTGAAAAAGCTGCCGCAGGTCGATGCCAACCGAGTGGCCGCAATGGGCTTTTGTTTTGGCGGTCTATGCGTGCTCGATCTCGCCCGCAGCGGTGCGGACGTGCGGGGCGTAGTGAGTTTTCACGGGTTGCTCAAACCGGCAATCGGTGTCCCGCCCGCTAAGATCAAAGCCAAGGTGCTCATCCTGCACGGTTACGACGATCCGATGGCGCCACCGGAGGAGGTCATGGCCATCGCCAAGGAGTTCACGCAGGCGGGGGTCGATTGGCAACTGCATGCGTACGGACAAACCATGCACGCCTTCACTGAGCCGAAGGCAAATAACCCGAGCGCGGGTTTGCTTTATCACGAGAGCGCCGATCGTCGCTCCTGGCACACGTTGAAGGAATTTCTCGGCGAAATATTGAAGTAGCTCCGCCCCTTTCCCTGCATGTCGGGGAAAGGGGTCAAAGTCTTGCAGCGACCACGTAATACGCGCGTAAATCAATCTGCTGGCGGCTACTGTCCTTTAGTCATCAAAGGCGCTTCGATAGATCGTGTTCTGCGCCCGGCTCAGCACGCGTGTTACCGAGGGTGCAAATTCCTCCAATGGAATGCATTTCAGCCGGGGATTGAAGGCACGGTTATCGTACCGTTCTACGAAGTGCTCGGTGCGTTCGAAATACCGATGACCCCGGTACTGCTCGCGCAGATTGCGATCCAGGCCAAGGTGATGAAAGAAGTTGTAACTTTGGAACACCCCGTGCTTTTCGATCATCCACAAGTTGGCTTCCGCTACGAAGGGCTTGAGAATGGCCGCGGCAACGTCCGGATGGTTCCACGGTCCGAGCGTATCGCCGATGTCATGCAGCAGCGCACAGACGACGTACTCCTCGTCTTCGCCCGCGCGCTGTGCGAGTGTGGCCGTCAACAACGAATGCTGCAGCCGATCGACAGGAAAGCCGGAAGACTCCCCGCCGAGCAGTTTCAAATGCGTGAGCACGCGTTCCGGCAGGGCGCGATTGAAAGGCTTTACCTGCTCGACGATGATCTTCCAGTCCTGCTCGGTGCTGTCCTGCATCGATTCGAACGCGGCATGCCGTGGTGGCGCCGTGCTGTGGCTCATGAATACTCCTACAAAGCTTGGTGGCTGCGCTCGTGGATTCCAGCGGTTCGCCTTGCGATCCGTCACAACCATGCTGAGTCGGGGGCATTAGAGCGTAGCGACATCCAAAAGTAACTTGCCCCAAGGTCGGTGGACCTGCACATTTGACTGATGCAGGCATCAGAGAATGACTCATAAATTCGCGATCCTTCACTTGCCGAGCGCAGCAATCGCCACGGGTGCGGCGTGTGCTAGAGCCGATGGGCTCGCTGGCCTTGCGGTTTCACTTCCCCGAGCTTGCGCTTACACTGCGCTCCCAATGTCCAGGGATCGATCAATAGAGTGAATAGAGGAGTGCTGCGTATGAAGAATCTCGTCCGCCTCGTTGCCGTGGCCGTAGTCATGATGGGCATCGGCTCAGCTATGGCACAAGACCGAACCCCTTCGGCATCGGGAGCCGAGGTATATGTCATCGCCCCGCGTAATGGCGCCACCGTTTCGAATCCGGTGGTGGTGCGCTTCGGTTTGAAAGGCATGGGCATTGCGCCCGCAGGCGTCAAGTTCGACAACACCGGACATCATCACTTGCTCATCGATACCGACGTGCCCGCAGATCTGACTCAACCGCTGCCCGTGGTCGAGAACAAGATCATGCACTTCGGCAAGGGACAAACCGAAACCACGCTGACGCTACCTCCGGGCAAACATACTTTGCAGCTGGTACTCGGCGATTCTGCGCATATTCCCCACAATCCCGCGGTGGTGTCCAAGAAAATCACCATCACGGTCAAGTAGCCGGCGGCACGATGGCAAAGCGCTCAAGGCCCAACAAACGTAACGCCGTCTCCGCGGAAGAGGCGCAGGCAGCGGTTCGTACGCTGCTGCACTGGGCGGGCGAAGATCCGGCTCGCGAGGGCTTGCTGGATACGCCCAAGCGCGTGGTGGATGCGTATCGCGATTGGTTTTCCGGGTATACCGTAGATCCCAAGGAATACTTGCAGCGGACCTTCGAAGAAGTTGCGGGCTACGACGAGATGGTCGTGCTACGCGACATCGAGTTCGAATCGCACTGTGAACATCACATGGCGCCCATTATCGGCCGCGCGCACGTGGGCTACTTGCCTACGGACAAAGTTGTCGGCATTAGTAAGCTGGCCCGCGTGGTCGACGGCTATGCACGGCGTTTCCAGGTCCAGGAAAAACTCACCGCAGAAATTGCCGGGTGCATCAATGACGTGCTGAAGCCGCGCGGCGTGGGAGTGGTGATCGATGCCGTTCACCAATGTATGACGACCCGAGGCGTGCACAAGCGTGGCGTTTCCATGATCACGAGCAAGATGCTGGGCACCTTTCGCGAAGATGCGCGTACGCGTGCGGAATTTTTGCGCTTCATCGGTATCGAGCGCGCTTGAGGCTGGCGCTCGGCTTCTGGCCCGTGGCGGCCGGAAGCTCTGTTATCCCGCAGGCGGCTTCGCAACGTCCTTGGGCGGCTGCTTGACGTGATCCAGCACGTTTTCGGCGACACGCGCTAACCAACCGCCGCCGAACAGCATCAATTTCAGGGCGTGCAACGTTACCTTGCCCGCGCCTTCCACTGCGAACTTGCAGTCCTCGGAGACGTTGCAGTTTTCCATTTGAAACAGATTTTCCCCGGCGATCACCAAGGTGCATTGACTGAATTGGCATTCCACAAAAGCCTTGCCGTCGAGCAGCACTCGTTGTCCGGCAAATGCGCGTCCGCGAATCGTCTTCATTAGATCCCAGTCTCCAGACAGGCGTTTTGGGAGCGCGAGAGTACCATGACTGTGTAAAGATCTAATTCACCGCTTCACAGGGCGTCCAAAAACTTTTTCGGCAGCCTGCGAGGCGGCCGGTACGGCCCCGAAATCATGCCAGATGCGTGAGGACCTGATCGACTTCGCTGCTGCTGCCGAGAATTACCGGCGTGCGTTGATGGATGCCGGTCGGTTGCACATCCAAGATCCGCTGCCCCGGCGCGCTTACCGCCTTGCCGCCGGCCTGTTCTACGAGCATCGCCATCGGGTTGGCCTCGTACATGAGGCGCAGTTTGCCGTTCGGCGCTTTGTGCGTGGGTGGATACATGAAGACACCGCCTTGCAGCAGGATACGGTGTACGTCCGCGACCATCGCGCCCACGTAACGGCTCGAGTAATTATTCGATTGCGCCCAATCGAGGTAGCGCTGATACCCGGCAGGAAAACTCTGCCGATTGCCTTCATTCAGCGAGTAACACTTGTTGGCCGGGGGGATGCGCAGCTTGCGTTCCACTAGAACGAAGGCGCCGATCGATGGATCGAGCACGAACAAATCGACCCCCGCTCCGATACTCAAGGCGAACAGCGTGGAAGAACCATACAGTACATAGCCGGCGGCCACCTGCGTGCTGCCGGGTTGCAGCAACGAATCTTCTGCGCGCGCAGCGCGGCGGTCTTGGCGCAGAATACTGAAAATCGTTCCCACGCTGCCGGCGATGTCGAGATTCGAAGAGCCGTCCAAAGGATCGAACAGGACGCAGTATTTGCGCTCGCCGTCGCGGGCGTGGCGGATGATCACCGGCTCTTCATTTTCTTCCGATGCCACGATCGCCACTCCATCGCGACCGCCCAAAGTACGCAGCAATATATCGTTTGCGATCACGTCGAGCTTTTGCTGCTGTTCGCCCTGCACATTCTCGTTGCCGATCGCGCCGAGAACGTCATCGAGGCGCGCCCGGCGCACTCGAGCCGCGATCATCTTTGCGGAAATCGATAAAGCGGAAAGAATCCATGACAGCGTGCCCGTAGCCTCCGGGTAATGCGCCTGCTGCTGAAGAATATGGCCTTGCAGAGTAATGATCGGGTTGTGGAGCCCGGCGACGAGCTCAGAGTCGGCTGCAGTCATGCGAAAACCTCGGATGAATAAGTGGTGCAAAAGCGGTGCATAGGGGACTACACACAGCGTGCCATATCAGTTGAATCAGGCAGTGAACATGAGACGATTGAATTGTTCAAGAGTGTCGTGTATTCGAGTTGAGCAGCTTCGATGGAAGCTTGGTACGCCGATAGCGCCAATGAAGCAGTGCTATGACGATACTCAATCCGCCCAGCAGCTCATGTGTCACGGCGGCCGCGTTGCGAGACGCATCCTCGGTGAGGTAGTAGAGCGCATAACCGGACAGTGCCAAGGCCGCCGACACTACGGTAAGCGTCAGTCCGGTTGCACGATTACGCGATTGGCGCCATCCGTCCGCAATGTGGCGTGAAGCAATCCACCCGAACAGAAACACACCGCCTATTGCAGCCATCCCATGCGCGCCGAGCAGAGGCGTTTCCCATCGGCTCGGGCCCACCCCGAATTCATTCGTTTGCTGGAAGAAGAAATGCGCAATAAGCCAGCCGCAACCCGTGAGCCACAAGAGTGCCGCTGCGGTTTTCACGGTGACGCGCAAAGAGACGGACATTCTCGATTGAGCATTGGCTGCCACTGCGTAGCGCGCCTAATGGGTATCGGCAGCCGGTGTTTTGAGCACCGTCTGCCACAAGGCGGTTAACCAACGTACGCCTTGGGTGACGTGCTCGCTCGAAAGCGTTGCGCCTGCGATATTCTTGATGTCGGTTGGGAATTTGAGTTGCGCGGGGGTACTGCGGCCGGCAAATTGTTTTCTCCAAGCGGCGTTACGGATCTCTCCGCCATGACTTTCGCGATAACTCAAAATTTCAATCGGCTGCAGTTTGCCGCCGACATCGATTGCAACAGCATAGGTAATAAAGTCCTGGCGGCCGATGACCTCGTCGACAAAAACATAGCCCAGAACTTCAGTGCCGAGCGTTGCGCGCCAAAAACGCGATTTGCCGCGCGGCGGCTGCGGGCCGGCCAACGCACCGATGGTTTGTTTTTGTTCTGGCGTCAAAACCAGCTTCAGCTCTTCGTAATGTTCTGCGAGCGGAAAAAATTGCCGCTGCGCGCTCTCTACGGATAGATACTCGGCAGCAATGACGATGGGCGTGGGGACGGCCATCACCAACAGCCCAGCGCTCCCGATGAACAACGAATCGCGCTTTCTCGTGGTCACCGGGGTGCTCTCGCAGTGCACTCAGAACTGATAGCCGAGTCCCAGATCGAACCGGCGGGCATTGGCGTCATCTTGAAAGTCCAGGTAATCCGCTTTGAGCACCACGCCGGGTGCGATGGCGAAGTTAAGACCCGTTGTCCAAACTTTGCGATCCGTGAGTGGCGAGGGTGTAAGGCCGGCTGCGAGGTCGGCATAGCTCGATCCGGTATTGAAGCGCTCGTAACGAACGAACGGCGACACCGCCCACGCATCGCGCTGCCACGCTAAATAGGCAGCCTGCAAGTACCAGCCGAAGAAATCCTCAGGAACCAGTGAGGGATTGCCGACCAACGCCATGTTGATGGACGCAGTGTCGCCGATGTGACCGTGAGCGTACAAAGCGGACAGATCGAATGCGCCTGGCGTCCAACGCACATGGCCTTCCCAAATCAAAATACGCGCGTCTGCAAAGCCCGGCTGTCCTTGGCCGGCATTCCCGCCGAACACCGAAGCACCCAGACGCAACCCCGGCACACCGGTGTAATTGACAGCGACAACTCCCGACAGATCCTTCGCGCGCGCCTGCGCAAGCTCTTGGTGGATGGATCCAAGCGGCGATTCCTGTCCTGCAGTTGCTGTGGCGTCCCACTTCGACAGATCAAAACCAGTGGTCACGCCGACGTCCCAGCGAAACCCATTCGATGTATTGCCTTGGATCGCAACGCCGCCTTCACGCCATGTAGACGGGATAATTGCCGTCTCCACGAAATTGCGGAACACACCGTAGTAGCGCGTGGGCTCATGCGATTCGTTGAGCATGCCGCTCGGAATCAGAAACAATCCGGCTTTGGCATAGATGCCGCTTCCCAGTTCGCGCTCGATATAGGCTTGCTCGACTTCGATTTCGCCCGGATCTGCGGCCGAGCTTACGGCATGCTCGAGCTCGAGCTCGCTAACGAAACGGGTGCGGTCGTCGAAGCGATACCCGACGCCGATTACAAAGCGCGCAAGGTCGGCGATGGTCGCCGCAGTGTCCTTGCGGGGCCGCGAATAATTTAGCTCGCCATAACCGAAGAATGTGGGACTGCCGGACCCGGCGGACCCATTGGCCAATGACGGAGTGACCGCAGCGCTCGGCGTGGCATCGACCGCTGTTGTGGATACCGATGCAGCGATTTGCCCTTTGAATTGAGCGAGCTCCGCCTTGACGTCTTGCAGTTGCTGGGACAAGGCTTGGATGCGCGCTTCGAGTTCTTCCGTGGTCGTGGCAGATGCATTTGTCGATATGCACCCCGCCAACAGGCCCCCAATAATCGCGATCACAAGAGGTGTCTGCCCGAAGAACAGAGCATTTGATCGTAGCGAGGGCATGGATTGCTTATCCTTAATGCGAATGATTCGCAATAAGATTAGCATATGGGTTTGTGAGCCTCAAGCGTATACCGCCATGAATTTAGTACACATTGACCGGCGCCGCTTACGACCGTTGATGGGGACCTTCTGCGCAATTGAGGCTACAGGACCCGCCGAAGCGATCGATGAAGCCGTTGCTCAAGCGTTCGACGTCATGACCGTTGTCGATCAGCAGATGCATCCGACGCGCACCGGGAGCGACTTGGAACAGATGATGGCGAATCCCGGTCGCACGATTGCAATAGCGGCTATGACATGGGAGGTGATTGCGCTCGCCCAGCTGATTTGCCGATTGAGCGGCGGTGTTTTCGATCCTTGTTTGCCGCGGTCGTCTGGAAGCGTTCTCGACGTGGAACTCAAACCCGGCTTGCGGGTGCTGTGCCGCGAACCCATGGCGCTGGACTTGGGAGGAATCGCAAAGGGATTTGCCGTCGATCAAGCAATTGAAGCGTTGGAGCGAGCCGGCTGTGTCGGCGGCATCGTGAACGCCGGCGGCGATTTGCGCGCCTTCGGACCCATCGCATATCCAGTTTTGGTGAATGCATCGGCCAGCGATCCAATACACTTGATGTTGCGAGATGCGGCCATTGCCTCAACCGATGTCGAATCCGAACGGCGGCCCTCGGAACATCGTGGTTATTACTCCAGAATCAACGGTAGGCGTTTGACTCGAACGCACGCCGCAATTCTTGCACCCGGCGCAGCTATTGCGGATGCGCTGACGAAATGCGCACTTTATTGCAATTCGGCAGAGATGAATGCGCTCATGAGTCGCTTCAGCGCGAGGATGCTGGATCGATAGGCACTGATGGTTTGCTTGGGCGCAGGCATGCCGAAATTTCGCGGCGTCACCGCTGTGTGAAATCTGAACCATCGAGGCGCAGTACGATGCGCACAATTGCGCGTTCAAAGCCGACGCCGGCCAGGAGAGCGAGTGGAATTTACGATCGATTTCGCCAGGGTGCGAAAAATTATTTCCGAAGAGTACCGTCGAACTCGAGCGGAAATTGCAGAGGAGGGCGCAGTGCGAGCGTATCGGCACTCACAGCAGCGGCTCGATGAGCGCCTTGCGGCGGCCCCCGACGCATCAACTTTGGCGTGTAAGGCTGGCTGCTCGTGGTGCTGCTATTTCACTGTCGACGTCCGGCCCGTCGAGGTCTTTAGTATTCTCGATTACATTCATAGCGAGTTAACATCGGCTGAGCGAGAACGCGTGCTGCATGAAATCGAAATGAATAACGCGGTGCTGGAGGGGCTCAACATAGACGAGCGCAGCCGGCGGAATCTCAAGTGTGCTTTTCTCGCTGCAGGACGCTGCACAATTTATGCAGCGCGCCCGCAAACCTGTCGCAACTACCATGCAACCAGCGCCGCAGGCTGTCAGCAGTCATTTGAGGAGCCGGATAATCTCGACATCGATCCGGAGTTCGCGCCCCTGGTTTATCAAACCGGTGCCGCGCATGTCGATGCGTTTTCCAAAGTCATGTGCGATGCGGGCTACGACATCGCTGCCTTCGAATTACATACTGCGCTAGCGGCGGCGATGGCGCAGCCGACCATCATTCGTCAACGATTCGAGGCGCGGCAACGACCATTTGCCGACCTGCAAGGGGCCGAGGTGCCGCTCGAGTTCATGGAAGAGGATGGATCGCCGGAATAGGGAGGCCAAGTCTGCACTGGGATCGGTACTGTGTCTGTAAGATGGAGCCCCTACATGGAACCATCGCAGGTGCGGGCGTTTCGTATGCCACGGCGGTATTCCAAGTAAAGTTCGGGCCGGCTCTCTAAATTGCAGGATGGATATGACTTCGATGAAACCAGCGCTCGACGCACTTGCAAGCCTTCGCGAAGGAAACGCGCGATTCGCGTCCGATATGCGCAGACAGGACACTCTCACGAGCCAAACGAGACGGCGTGAATTGTCGGCAGGCCAAGAGCCGTCTGCCATCATTCTGGGCTGTTCCGACTCGAGGGTACCGGCGGAAATCGTTTTCGATCAGGGCCTGGGAGATCTGTTCGTCATCCGCGTCGCGGGAAACATCGTTGCGCCCTCGCAAATCGGCAGCGTCGAATTTGCCGCGGAGCGCTATGGCTCGCGGCTGGTCGTGGTGTTGGGACACTCCAAGTGCGGAGCGATCCTGGCGACATTGGAAGCACTGCAAGCGCCCAAAAAAAACCAGTCGCTAAATCTGCATTCAATCGTTGACCGCGTGCGTCCTTCGGTCGAAGGGCTGCTGGAGACGCAGCTCCGGCACGACCCGGAAGCATTGGTACAGCACGCGGTTCGCGCCAACATCCGCAGCTCGGCCAACCATCTGCGGCATGGATCGCAAGTGATCGAACAACTGATCCAAAGTGACGGCTTGCTGGTAGTGGGCGCGGAATATTCGCTGGAGACCGGCGTCGTGGATTTTTTCGACGGAGTGCCCTAAGCGAGCCGCCAAAAGAAAAGGGGCAGGTACAACCTGCCCCTGATCCAATCCGAGCACGATGTCGCCGGCGAGTTAGGCCTTACCCGTGCGCCAGCCGGTTGCATAAGCCTCGCGTGCCACCTTGGCATACGGCACTGGGCTTACGATCGCGCGAATCTCGATCTGCTTGTGACGCTCGACGGTGGTTTTCTTCGAACCGCCGCCTTCTTCGCCCCACACCAGCGTAACTTCGTTGCCGGTCTTGACGTCGTCGTCGACGATCCCTAACGAAAGCATCGAGCGCTCGTTGTAGCTGTAGCCGGCGAACATGGAGAACCCGACCGGTTTACCGCCCACGTGCACCTTGTCGTAAGAGGAGGAGGCGTAGTTCGATAGCGGCAAGTCGATGTATTTGTAATGCTCGCCGTGCTCGAACAGCGACTGAAACACCTTGCCCACGTCCGTGCTGTTCCAGGCGAACGTCACCTTACGGCGACCGGGCTTGCCGGCGATTTTCTCCAGCGCCTCGCGGCCGATGAAGTCGTGATCGAACTTCACGAAGGGGCCATAGCCGATCTCGTATGGGGTGACGTAGTAATCTTCGATGTTGTTGGAATAATAGCTGCCCCCCAGCGCGCCGGCCGCCTCATAACTGGTGGCGGGCAGCCACTCGCGGTACTTGCGCATCTTCTCGCCGGTGTAAACGGCCGGTAGCGGAGAGGGAATCCATCCCGACTCCAGCGTATTCGTTGCATAGGCGCGGGATCCGACCGGCACCAGGCCGAATTCCTTGCCAGCCTCGAGAATTGCGGCGCGGACTTCTTCGCGTTCCTCGTACGGGCCCCAAATTTCCAACCCCGGTTCGCCGGCCATGCCATGGCGCAGGGCACGCACGGTGCGACCTTTGATCTTGATAACGTCCATGTTGAAGAACTTGATGTCGGGGAACGGTCCGCCGTTCAGCTTCTCGATCACGTTCTTGGCCTTAGGACCTTGGATTTGGTAGCGGTAGGACTTGCGCACCACGGGCTTGCCGTCGGGACGCGAAGGCGAGCGGTCGTCATAGTGGACCGTGACGTTGTAGCCGCCGGTTTTGGCGTGAAAGGTCACCCAATTGCACGGCGGCGCGCGTCCAACGAGAACGAAACTGTTTTCGGCCAGATGAAACAGAATTCCGTCGCCAATGACATGGCCGTCGTAACTGCAGGGAACGAACTGCTTGGCCTTGTTGACCGTGAAACCCTTAAAGCTGTTGATGGCAAGGTCCGAGAGCAGCTTGAGGGCATCGGGGCCCTCGATGTACAGGTCGACCATGTGGTGGGATTGGTCGAACAGGACGGCGGTTTCGCGCCAGGCACGCTGTTCGTCGCGCCAATTCGAGAACTCCGAAGCGACCACCGGATAGACATAGGCGCCGATCTGCGAGTTGCGCAGCATATCGGCCGGATTGCCGACGGTTTTGATCAAGTTCTCCAAGCTTTGCTGACTCATAGCGACTGGTAACCTCTTGTGTCTGATTTCACTTGTAAAACCGTATAGGACGATGATCGCGGCGCCTTCGCTCGTCTGCGGCGGCAGTCGTTGAGCGGACTATAGGGTCGGGCGCGGGCGCGGATTGTATCCCAGTCCGCGCACCCATTCGAGCTAAAACTGAAAGCGCTTGCAGGGATCGGTTTCTCGTTAGCGCTAGGCGGCTATTT
>FTEP01000421.1_pt1 | contig 21399 bp, 15 predicted proteins | sample 1640251 | NCBI WGS metagenome assembly FTEP01 (sample SAMEA3914816, study PRJEB12502) | metagenome | biome: forest; material: soil | place: USA | collected 2011-09-16 | depth 0.3 m | reverse complement strand
GTACTCGAATTCACTTCTATTCATAAAGCAAACGCCGCGGCAGCCATCATTGCAGCGCACTGTGCTCGCGATTCAAGCCGAAAGCTATGCGCGTGTCGGCTATCGACACTCCTCGCGTCGCAAGTTCTGCGACAGTTGAATCTCCCGATCACGCAAGCGCTCCCCTTGCTTTGCCCGATAACCGGCGCGCTGTTGGGAATGCACACGTTCAAGCGCATCCGACAGCTTCCGACACATCTTGATCTTGCGTTGCCGGATCGCGATCTGCGGGTCCGCAGCAACTGCTTTCCTAGGTAGCGATGCGGACGTGGTCCGCGCGTCCGGCGGCAAGCTCAGCGAATATTCATTCGCCGCTGCGATGGGAATTTGCTCTACCTGCCCGTCGGGCGAGCAGGGCCGGTCAGCGAACATTCGCACTCCCTCGCGATGGCACACGTAGACATTGACCGGCGTGCGTTCTGCGCCACTCGCGGCCCAGCACTGGAGCAGCAGCGCAGCCGCTATCGCCGTCGCATCCAGGCACTGCGCGAGCGTCGTGCTGCTTCGATTCGCTCTCATGACACCTCCTGGTACGAAGGTGCAGCATGCAGCATCGCGATGGACCCAGCCGCTAGTACAAACTGTGCAAACGTCGAGTTTTGCGCACTTAATGGCTGGTCGTATATTTCTTCTCGCCCGCTTCGACTCGCAGCGCCAGGCGATTCTGATTCGGCGGCAGCGGGCAGGTAGCGAAGTCATTGAACGCGCACGGCGGGTTGTACGCCTTATTGAAATCCAGCAGCGCCCCGCCATTCACCGGCAGCGGCGCATACATGAATCGCCCGGCGCCGTACGTTTCCCTGCCGCTAGTGGCATCGGCAAATAAGATGAACAGTTGCTTCGCCCCGGGCTCTTCCAGCACCGCATCGAGTCGCCATTCTCGACCGTCCCGGTTGAATACCAGCGCTCCGGGCGCCTCCAATTGCTCGGTCATCCCCAGAATATTGACGATGGGAATGTGCCGCACCGGAACATAGGGTTGGAACTTAGCCTCGATCGCCCATGCCGCGTTGACCGGAAAGTAATTCAGGCCTTTAAAATCCTTGCGTGCCGGATGCTGGGTATCACGCACCCGCACGCCGAGCTTGTTTACCCTTTGAATAACGAAGAACTGCAGCGAACCCACGCTCAACACCGTGGGCTGGGCTTGCGCATCTGTAACTAGATCGAGCGTCTTCATCGGTTGTCCGCCAACAGTGATGCCACTGCCGGCGCGCGCAACGAACTGCACTCGACCCTTGTGTAGCACAAAAGAACCGGCGGACGCCGGCAGGGCGGGATGCTCGAGCACCAGGGCATTGGATTTCGCGCGGCCGAACGTATTCTCCCCTTCCTTGAGCCAATACAACCCGATCAGCGTGAGCCAACCACTCTCGCTGGTCAGACTCGCAATGCGCTCGGCGCGCCATTGCTGAATCGCTTGTTCCTCCGCAACCGCATCCAGCGCGTACGATGATCGACACACGCTCATCGCAATCAGCGCGCTCAACCCGATCGCCGCGAATACAAGACGCGCCTGTTCAGCTTTCAGTGCCGCCAAAGCACACCTACCGACGGTACGATGCCCAACCAGTTGTCTTGCTTGGTTTCCACGCTGGTGTCACCCGGCGCCACGGTGTAGCTGATGCAACAGGGATTGTTACGATCCAGCAGATTGTTGACCTCGAGGTACATCTCCAATTGGCCTTGCCGCCAACGCACGTGCCGCGACGCTCGCAGGTCGAGGGAATTATAGCTTCCCAGCTGCGCATCGTTGCGCGGGCCGAGCGTCACCGCCGTGATGGGCGATCCAACGATCGAGCTGATGCTCGTGGTAGGCCAGCCGCTATGGTAGGTATCGGCCAGCGTCACATCGTACGCGCCGCGCGACCAGCGCAATCCCGCGTTAATCGTATCGCGCTGATCCCAGCTGCGAGGCACCTCCGCACCATTGATCTCGTCCATGGCTTTCGACCAGGAATAACTGAGCCAACCGCTCCATGGGGCTTGCGTGCGAAACGAGTACATCACGTCCACGCCCTGGCTGCGAGCCGCAGATGGCGCGACTTCCACGCGATCGGCACGCAGCTCGGGGAGCAACACCAGCGGGCCGAACAGATTTTCGTATCGGGGCCGCAACTGGCTGTAGTTCTTGCGATATGCCTCAACCCGCAGCGACGACCCGGGCTGCCACTCGTGCTCGAAACCCAATACCCAATGGTCGGCGCGCTGCGGCGCGAAGAAGTGCGTTAGGCCATCTTCGACTTGCAATTCGTTGATCGACTGCGCCTGAAAGAAGCGGCCCCAGCTGGCGCGCAATCGGGTGGAACTGCTGAGATTGAACAGCACGCTCATGCGAGGGGCCAGTTGATTTGCGCTCGGCGCATAGGTTTGTTGATCCCAGCGCAGCCCCAACTCCGTGACCCATCGTGGGCTCAAGTTGACGCGGCTGCTCCAGTAGCCGGCATATTGCCATCCAGCCTCGTGCAGCGAGAATTGGCGCTGTGTCATGTTGGGCGAAACGTCGGGAAACAGCAGCGTCGGGATCATGGTCACGCGGCTTCGATAATCGTACTGGCCATCCACCCGCCGCACTTCCACTCCCCAGCGATGCGCTGCGAACCCGTCGCGATAATTCAATTCGGACGTCAATCCGCCGATATGAAACGCACGCTCGTCGTCCACGTTGCCACTGCGCTGCTGCGGATCATCGACCGTGCCGCCGCGATTATTTTCGATATCGGTATAAGAGAGGATGAGTTGCGAAGACCACGAAGCGGAGAATGCATGCTCCACCGTAGCCCAGGAATAGGCGTTGCGATAAGTCGCGTCGGCCTGCTCGTGCGATGACGGATCGGTGGCGACGATGTGGTCATGTGAACTCAGAAAATGAAAGCTGGCCTGGGTGGCATCGCTGAACGCGTAATCCATCTTGGCAAATCCATCCAGATATTCCGGCTCGCCGAAATTGGATTCCAGCCAATGGGCCACCTCATCGAGATTGCTGCGGCGTAAGGCGACCAGCCAATGTCCGCGCTGCTGATCGAACGAATCTGAAATCAACCCCTGGGTATGAAACAGGCTGAGCCCCAGTTCGTAGTAACGGTCTGCCGGAGGCGCCTGCGATTTCGCATCGATCACTGCGCTCATACGCCCGCCGTACTCCACCGGAAATCCGGCCGAGTAAACGTCCAACGACTGCACGATGCGCGAATCGAGCAGACTCATCGGACTCAGAAAATTCTTCAGGTGAAAGGGCTCGGCCAGCGCCAGTTCATCCAGCACGATCAGCGTCTCCCCCGGTTCGCCGCCGCGAATCGATGGCAACCCTGAAAAACCGTTGGTCGCCGTTCCGGGTAAGCGTTGAATAGCCCGGAGCGTTTCGTCCCCCAGCCGAGGCAGGCTTTGCACTTCGCTTTGCGTAAACAGGACCGCAGGTTCGTGCACCGCCAGTGTGTACCGACTGGTCGTGACCACCACCTCGTCCAAGGGAGCGCTGCGGCCCCGGGCTTCGGCAGGCGTGTGCGGCACCGGCGCAGGGCGCGGCGCAATGACGGCGTAGGCGTCAGGTCCGATGTTCGCTAGTGCCAGTCCGAAAGGTTCGAGGATATTTTTTATCAGTGCTGCGCCGGTGCGCGCCTCGGGCTCGCGCGCAATCACCCACGATTCCGGCACCTGTTGGTTGTTGTACACGAGCGTGAGGCCGGAGGTGCGGGCCTCTTGAAGGACATCCACCACTCGCCGCCCGACGTACGAGACATCTGCTGCTGCAACAGCAGTCCAGCCGATACTTGCAATCAAGCAGCAGAGAATCAGCAATTCGCAGCGGCGCCAACCCCGAGCGCCGAGCGCCCAAGCCATCGGGAAATCAAGGGTGCGCGCCGACAAAGCTCATCACCTGGCGAAGGGCCGCTAGTGCTGTAGGGCGGCAGCGGACGGATTCGATTTAGGCGCCGCCGGAGAAACCATATCGTACTGGTGGGTGCGAAACAGTTCGTATGCGCTCTGGTAGTAGGCAATCCCTAAATCGGTGAGCTGCGGGTCGTCAGGGGTTTTGGTGTACGAGTCGGCAGCCCGATTATAAATAAGAGTCTCGGTGGCTTTTCCCAAATGCAGCACCGAAAGCTTCTGGTTGCGATAAATGGCGACGTCGTGATTGTGGCTGAACAGTGCGATACGTTCGCACTTCTCGCAGGCCAGCACATCGGCGCCGAAGAAGGGTGCTTCATAGGCAAGTCCCAGCAATCCCAGCACCGTGGGCGCGATGTCGATCTGCCCGGTCAGCGTCTCGATGGCGCGCGGCTGAATGTGCGCCGGGGAATAAATCATCATGGGTATCTCATAGGTACGCAGCGGAATTTCTTCCTTGCCGTAAACCCTCGCGCCGTGATCGGCGACGATGACGAATACCGTATCGCGAAACCACGGGTGCTGTTCCGCCTGCTTGAGGAAATAGCCGATGGCGAAATCCGCGTAGCGCACGCCGGCGCCGCGTCCGCCGCCTTTCGCCGGCACACCCGGCACACCCTCGCGAAACGTGAACGGCTTGTGATTGGAAGTGCTCATGATGATCGAAAAGAACGGCTCACCGTTGTTGGCGCGCTCGTCGTAATACGTCAGGGCGCGGTCGAATAGATCTTCGTCGCTCACGCCCCAGATATTCGCGAAGCGCACCTTATCGATGTCCTTGCGGTCGATCACTTCGAAGCCGTTATGCGCATAGAAGTAATTCATGTTGTCGAAATACCCGTAGCCGCCGTAGATGAAACTGGTGCGGTAACCCTGCTGCTGCATCACCGCGCCCCAGGTGGCGATGTTTTCGTTATTGGGCCGGCGCAGGATGGACACGCTGGGAATCGGCGGGAAAGAGGCCGTGATTGCTTCCAGGCCGCGAACCGTGCGCGTGCCCGAGGCATACATGTTCTTGAACCATAGGCCGCGCTGCGCGTAGGCGTCGAAATTCGGCGTCGAATCGCTGCTCGAACCGTACAGCTTGCTGAACTCCGCGCCAAACGATTCTTCCGCCACCACCACCACATTCAATTTTCCCAAGCCGTTGGGATTGGCCGCAAAACGCCGATCGAGCCGGCCCTCGTCCAGGTGAGTGAACACGCCACCCTGGGTGCGCAGGAAGTCTGCGAGCTGCTGGCGGTTGCGCTGCGAATCGCGGGTGGCGTAATACGCGGGATATTTCAATTCGCTGGTGCGAGCCGCCTGGAAGAAGCTGCTCGATCCGTTGGCCGTCAATTCATTGGCAACGCGATTGTTGGAGAACGCGAACAGATCGGTCTTGATCAGCAAGGCAGCCAGTAGCACCGCCACCGTGTAGACGATTACCGGACGCAAGCGCTGCTTCAACGTGCTGCTTCCCGCCACCCGCGGCACCAGGCGCGAGCGCAGCAGCGCGAATATCGCTAACGACAGCGCAGCGCAGGCGAACATCACCGGCTTCACCGGGTAGCTGGCATTGATGTCGCCCACCACCTCGGTCGGATACATCAGATAATCGAACGCCACCAGATTGAAGCGCGCGTCGAATTCCTCGAAAAAATAATACTCGACGGCGCAAAGATACAGCAGGCCAAACAACGTGAGCACGCTGCCCACGACGAGGATCGTGCGATTGAATTTCGATGCGAACCAGCGGTCCGTCGCCAACAGCAGATACAGGGCCAACGCAGCGAACAGATACAGCGATTCGATGGCATCGTTGACCGCACCCTCCAGCACGCCGCCGGCGAACTGCAGGGCGGTGACGTCTGCGTGACGCCCGAATCGATACCACAGCACACAACGCAGCACCGCGCCCATGAGCACGTACACGGCAGCCAGCGTCAACCAAGGCTGAAAGCGAAGCCTTGCGTGCAGCCGGTGGGGCTGACTTCTCCCGGTCATAGGGGAGCGGTCGATCGATTCGTTCATAAGTAATTGAGTCCGCCGTGCGCAGCTGTAGGAGCGCCGGGAGCGGATTTTAATGGCATACCCGGCCGTCGGTGGCCGGGTACTTTATCAGGGACTCAACGTCAGAACGATGCGATCGGCGGGTTGTGTGTAGGTCAGGCGGGTGGTGGACAATACCGCTGCCAACGCGGCATCGGGTGTCAGACCGGCGACGGAGCCGTGCAGAATCACTGTCTTGGCCTCCCGTTGTGCCTGTGGGGTGGAGTAGACGAGCACCCGGCCGGTTTCACGGGCAGCCCAGAGCAGGAACTCTTCCAAGGCGCGATTTTCGATCGGGTACGGTGTCGCGGTCTGCTGGATCCACGCCCACGCGCTATCCGAGGTCGAGATGCTCGCGCGGCTAACGCCTTGCGCGGAAATCAACAGTTGCTCCCCGACGCCGGCAGTCGCGGTGACGTTCGCTGATTGCAATCTGACCTGGCCTTCCCGCACCCGCACGCGTAGTGAATCCGATCCGATACGCGCTTCATACTGAGTGCCGATGTGGCTGACTTCGCCAAAAGACGTCGCCACTGCCAGCGGCCGTCGGGGCCGGCGAGGGTCGGCATCCACCAATATCGCTCCGCTTGCCAGCGTCAGATGCCCGGAATCCACAAAGCTCACTGCCGTATTTTCATCCAGTCGCAGCGCCAACCCCGAGGTGAGCTGTAGTGCTAAACGCGAGCCCGCGCCGGTCTTCAACGTCTCCCGCGCATGCAACTGTGTATTGACGCCCACAGCACGCCGCCCGCCCGTTCGATCTGCAACCACCTGCGCTTCGCCCGAGGCGCGCGTTACAGCAGCCACTACGGCATCGGGCACCGGTCGATTGTTGACGGCCAGCCCAACTGCGATCGCAACGACCGCGAGGCTTGCAGCAATAGCAAAACCCACTTGGCGACGGCGCGCGGCACGGCGCTCTGCGACCACGGCTTGCCATTCGGCATACGCCGATTCGCGCACTGCACGGGTAAGTTCCTCGGAGGGCTGTTCGCGCGCGCCGACCTCCCGCAGCAGCAAATCGAGATCCGGCGCCATCGCATCGTCGTCCGAGGGTTCGGGGTTGCTCATTGCATCCTCATACGCCCAGTCCGCAGAGCACGTCTGCAGCTGCGGCGCCGAACACAGTTTCCAACGCCTCGCGAAAAGACATTCGAGCGCGCGCCAGCAGCGATTGCGCGGCGGTATGTCCTAGCCCCAACCTTTGGCCAATCTCCTCCACCGATCGTCCCTCGACATACTTCCATTCCAGTACATCGCCGTAGCGGTCCGGCAACCGATCCAGGATGACGCGCACCAGTCGCCGGGTCTCCTCCTGGTTGTATTGAGCAACCGGCGTGGCATCTTCGGGCGCCGCAATCAATTCCAGCGCACTGCGCAATTCGGCGCTGTCCTCCGACAGCACGACGTGCGCATGGCGCTGATGCACCCGCCGATAATCGATGATCTCCCGGCGGCAGATCTGGCACATCCACGTGAACACCGCCGCATCGCCGCGAAACGATGCCAGTTTTCGCATCACCTTCGCGAGCGTCGCTTGCACGACCTCGCGGGTCGCCTCGACGTCGCGTCCCAGGCGCGGCAGCGCAAAGCGATACAAGCGCGGAAAATACGCTTCGAAGAACGCCTGGAATGCGCGTTCATCGCCCGCCAGCATGCGCGCTATGAGTTCGCTGTCTTGGGTCACGCTCGATTGAATCCGGGGTGAGTCAAGCGGTTGGACGTGAGCCGTCGGGCACATCAATCGCCGCCCGGCCGCTCGATGATTCAAGACGCAGGTAACGAGCGGCAATGGCGGGCAGCACCAGCAGGTTCAGCACCGTGGAACTGAGGAGTCCGCCCAGGATGACGATCGCCATGGGCCCTTCTATTTCACGTCCCGCCTCGCCGCTGCCAAAGGCCAGCGGCAGCAAGCCGATCGCCGTGACCAAGGCCGTCATAGTGATTGGGGTCAGCCGTTCGCGCACGCCTCGCAGGCTCGCGTAGCGATTCCAGCGCATCCCTTCCTGCTGCACTAGATGCTCGTAATGCGCAATCAGCAAGATCGAGTTGCGCGCCGAAATGCCGAACAGCGTCACGAAGCCCACTAACGCGCCGATGGAGAGCGTGCTTCCGGTCAAGGCAACGGCGATGACGCCGCCGATCAGCGCAAACGGAATGTTAGCCACGATCAGCACGACGCTGCGCAGACTCGAAAACGCCAGCAACAGCAGCGCGATAATTGCGGCGGCCGCGAGCGTGCTATGCAACAGCAAATCCCGCCGCGCAGCGATTGCGCCCTGCGCCGTCCCGGAAAATTCTATGTAGTACCCCGGCGGCAGCTGCAATTTGTCCGTCAATAACCGCTGTGCGACGGCTACGAAACTCACGACGTCCGCAGTGCTCGGGGTGAGCGTAATGACTTGCCGGCGTTGTCCGGCTTGGTGCGATATGCTGGAACGGCCATTTACCGCGCTGACGTCCGCGACCGTACTCAAGGACAGCAGCTGTCCGTTCGCACGGCGCAATCGTAACCCTGCGATGGACTCGGGGTCCGGCAGCGCGCTCGAATCGAGCCGTACGCGGATGTCGATGCTACGGATACCGCTATGGATTTGGTTGACGATCTCGCCCGGATTGGCTGCACCGATCGCATCGAGCACATCACCGGCGCGCAAACCGAATGCGGCCAATCGACGCGCGTCCAGCTCGACTTGCATCGTGGGCAGCTGGGGCGACGCTGCGATCCGCACTTCTTTCGCCTGCGCAAGCCGAGTCAGCAGTGCGGCAGCATGCGCTGCGATTTCATCGAGCTTCACCAGATCGGGTCCATACACGCTTACCGCCACGGGAGCGGTTTCACCGGAAAGCGATTCGCCGATGCGATCGCCGAGAAACGTGAGGATCTCCGACTGCACTCCCGGATAGCCATCGATGGTGTGGTGCAATGCTGCTTCGATGCGGCTTTGCTCGCTCGCAGCCAGCCCGGACGCCAGCTCGATGTGAAATTCACTGTGATCGGGTCGCCAGGTATCTTCGCCCGCTTCGGCACGGCCCACCTGTTGCGAGATGGTTTTCACGCCATCGATTGCCAGCACCTGTTTGCTGATACGCTCGCCCAGGCGCGTCATTTCCGCAAGCGAAGTGCCGGCCGGACCGAACATTTGCATCACGAAATGTCCTTCGCGAAACGGCGGTAGCAATTCAGTGCCGAAAGACAGAAATCCGAGCAGCGCGACGACGCCCACAACGGCGGAACCGATCCACAGCGCGCGCGTATGCGAAAGCGTGTGCCAAATCAGCCGCCGGTGAGCAACTTTCAGCTTGCGCAACCACCGCGGCTCGCGATGACGAACGACTCGCTGCAGCAGCAAGGCACACAGAGCAGGCGTCACCGTCAGCGCCACCAGCAAAGACGCGAACGTTGCCAGGAGGAACGAGGCCGCTAACGGCGCGAAAAAACTTCCCTGCAGGCCGGGCAGCGTCAAGATCGGAACGAACACCAGGCCCACGACCAGTGTCGCGAGCACGATGGGACGGCGCACCTCCAAAGACGCCATCAGAATCAAGGATTCCACCGCAGTGGTGGGATGTTGCATCGCCTGGCGCAGACGCCGTGCAATGTTTTCCACATCGATGATGGCATCGTCCACTACGATGCCCAATGCAACCGCCAAGCCGCCCAACGTCATGGTATTGATGGTCCAGCCCAGCGCGTTCATGACCAGCACGGCGATCAACAAGGACAGCGGAATGGTGATGAACGAAATCAGCGCTGTGCGCCAGTCGCGTAAAAATGCCAGCAGAATCACCAGTACCAGCACCCCGCCGATCAACAGCGACAGCTCCATGTTGGCGAGCGCCCGCTCGATGAAACTCGCGGGGCGATGAATGGCGGGATAGACCGTAACACCTTGCGCCTGAAGCGCCGGCAACAGTTCGTTCAACGCGCGTTCGGTACGCCGCGTGACGTCCAATGTATTGGCGCCATACTGACTGGAAAGCGTCAGCAGCACTGCGTGTTCCGCCTGCACCAGCGCATCGCCGAATGCCGGAGCTGCGGACAACTGAACCGTGGCCACATCCGACAGCGTGATGTTGCGTCCTGCTTGCTGCGTGATGACGGTTGCGCTCAACGATTCGGGCGATACCGAAGTAACGCGGGTATCGATCACTACACGTTGATTGGGAGTGTCCACATAGCCGGCGCCGCGAATCGCGGTCGCGCCCCTGGCTGCCGTCAACACATCAGTGAGCGACAGGCCGAAGGAGGCTAGCGCCTCGGGACGAACCGCAATCTGCAATTCCTCGACCCCACCTCCATAAACGTTCGCGCGAGCTACGCCGGCCACACTGAGCAGATGCGGCCGTATGGTCCATTCCACCAGCGTGCGCAACTGCACCGGCGTAAGCCGCCGGCTCACGAATCCGATTTTGAGCAGGTCCATGGTCGAAGAAGTCATCGCCTCGAGCGCCGGCGCGTGCACACCTTGCGGCAGAGCGCCCATCGCCGCGGCCATTCTTTCCGTGAGCACTTGCCGGTCGCGATAGGGATCGCTCGCGTCCTTGAACACCACGGTGATGACCGACAGACCCGCAATCGATTCGGAGCGCACCGCATCGATCGCGGCGGCACCGTTGATCACATTTTCCAAGGGCTGAGTGACCAGTTGCTCGACCTGTTCGGCGCTGAAGCCGGGGGCTTCCGTCTGCACCACCGCTTGATTCGGTACGAATTCGGGGAACACGTCGTATTGCGCACGCAGCAGCCCGGCGCCGCCGAGAATCAAAATCAGCATCGCACTCACCGCAACTGCGGCACGATACTTCAGAGCATTACGGACCAGCGCGTTCAGCATGCGCTAGTCTTCGGACGCGCGGGCTGCGCCCGTATCGATAGCCAACAACGAGATCGCAGCGCTCACGACGATGTGCTCTCCGGCCCGAAACCCATTCGCAAGCAGCCAGCCCTGCGCAACCGGACGCGCCGCTTGCACCGGCCGCCGTTCGAACTGTTGGGCGGAAACCGCCACGTATGCCCAGCTGCCACCGTTCCAGCGGACGATTGAAGCCCGCGGCAGCAGCACCCCTTGCACTGTTGCGTGCTGATCTTCGAGTTGCGCCGTCGCCGTCATTCCCGGCACCAGTTCGCTCGTCTGCGCCAATGCATACCAGCCGCGACCGATACCGACGGCGGTGGACTGCGGAGCGGAACCCAATATGGCGGCGCGGATCTCTTGCTGGGATGTCTTCAACGTCGCCGTCTTCGGTGCGAAATCCGCACTCGACGCCTGCAATGGGTCGATGCGCACCAGCACACTTCGCCCTGCAATGAGCGATTCCACCAGTTGATGCCGCTTTGCATCGGGAACGGCAGCGAATGCGCTGCCCCAACTGAGCCGCAATTCCGCCAGCAATGCATCGCGTTTAGCACTATCGGTGGCCGCTTGAGTTCTCGCGGTTTGCACCGCCTTGATCGATACGTTGTTCTCCGCTGCATGCAACGCGACGGCGCGTTCCAGGTCGGCGTTGGAAGCTGCGGCCGTGGTTTGCGCTGCCGTAAGGTCCGCGTCGAGCCGCGCCAATGCGATCGGATCGATGACCTGCGCGATCGCATCGACATTGACGGGAAACGTCGCGGCACGCAAAGTTTCCGTGCGCAAACCCAGACGCGTCTGCGCCGCGTTGTCCAGCTCGACGGCCTTCTGCGCTTGCGCCCATGCTGGCGAGACCGCGAGCGCCCACAAGATATGAATCAATTTCATGCCGGTGCTCATCGGGTTTGATGTTGCGATTCTGGTACGCTCGCCAAAGCGAGTTCTTCCGCGTCCAAAGGGGTGCGCAGCGCGTCTTCGAGATTTGCCGCCGCCTGCAGCATCTGATCCACAGCCTGCAGTTCCGTTTGTGCTGCAGCGAACCCTGCCAGCTGTGCGTTGAGCAATGCAACCCGATCGGCGATGCCTGCATCGTAAGCAGTTTGCGTTTCGCCGCTTACTTGTTCGCTCAGCTCACGTTGTCGACGTGCCGCGTCCAGCGAATGCACTGCCTGTTGCAGGGCCGCGTAAGCTGAGTCGACTTGTGTCAGTATGGTTGCTTGCACGGCTTCCAACTGCAGGCCTGCTGCCTCCCGAAGCGCCTGGGCTTGTGCGATCGGGCCCTCATTGCGATTGAACACCGGCAGGCTGAAGCTCATGTTCAAGGTGAGTCTGCGAAAGCCATGGTCGTAGGTGTAACCCGGACCGATGGACAACTGCGGATATTGGGCGCGGACTTGTTGGTGTAACTCTATTTCGCGGGCATTGTAGTCCGCGAGGGCGCGCTCCAGATCGGGCCGCGACAGCAATGCCAGCTCGCGGGCCGGCCCCCAACGTTGCGGCTCGGAAACGATCGCGAGCGACAGATTCGGCTCCTGCAATGAAATATCCATCACCGCGGCCACCGACAGACCCAGTGCCCTGGCCAGTTTTCCCTGGGCCGTTGCCGTGCGCTGCCGGGCCGCAGCTTCATCCTGTAATGCTTTGGCCACCGCAAGCTGCGTTTGCAGTTGTTCCCCGGAAGCGGCTTCCCCGGCTTGCACGCGCAAGGCGATCGCCTGATTCAGCGCCGTTGCCTTGGCGACGGCCTGTTCGGCGAGATGCAGCTGCCGTGCGCCGATTCGAGAATCGTTCAATGCCGCATTCAAATCGTGACGCACCTGCCAAAGCCGCTCGGCGTAATCGAGTCGAGCCGCCTGCACTTGCGTCTGTGCCAGCGATATACGCAGACGCCGCTGTGTGGCCGTATCGATCAGTAAGTCTATGGTGATGCCCCACAGCCACGGGCTGTCTTGCGATTGGGCATGCAGATAATGGTCCAGTGCCAATCCAATGGTCGGATTGGGCAGCGCCCTGGCTGTCTTAGTTCCGGCAGCAGCAACGGCGAGCTGTGCTCGCGCCTCAGCCAAATCCGGGTTGAGCACGATCGCGGCGGCCAGCAGATCTGCCATCCCATAGTGCGCCGGCGGCCAAGGACGAGTGCCGCGCGCAGCAAGCCCATCGGTCATTTTGCTCGCGATGTCTGCATCGTCGAGCCGGCGCTCTTGCAGCAGGCGTGAATGCTCGGCCAACTGCGGGGGCTGGGCAACGTAACGCACGCATCCGCAGATAACAATGCATAGCGCAGTGAATACAAATTTCAAACCCGTCTCCGCGGCAGTGAGCGAAACATACGTGGATGATCCCCCACCGCGGGACATCAGGCAAAGGACCGGGGGCGAGCGCTGTGGCGGGCAGCTATCCCTCACGCTGCCACTGCCAAGACCGACTGATTTCGCTCCACCCCCCGTCCAACTGCCGCGACGACAGTTATTACGGATCTTTTTGCAGGCAAGCGCGGTCAAATGCAAATGAAAGCGGCGCGGCGGTATTCCTTAGCTCCCGCAATGCTTGCGCAGCCAGCGGCATGTCGCGCGTTGATCGATCAGCTGCGCGTCACGTGGCCACGTGCAATGACCCTCCTCGCAGCCGTGGCACTGCTACTGCCGTTATGGATCGCCGGAATTTTCGGTCGTGATTATTGGACACCCGATGAGCCGCGTGAAGCGGACATCGTCTGGCGCATGCATCAATCCGGCGTGAGCGCGATTCCGCAACTGGCGGGCACGCCATTTCTGGAGAAGCCGCCGCTGACATACTGGCTTGCCCAGCCGTTCGTCTCGCAAGGAAATGGCGCCGCGTGGCGCGCTCGCATACCGAATCTGCTGTATGCGCTGCTCGTAGCGGCCTGCGTCGTCCTACTCTCATATGAGATGGCAGCCGCCAGTGGCGCGATTGCCGCGGCCACCATCACGGGCTCGTTCCTGTTGGTTTACCAAGTTTCGATATGGCTTGCGACCGACGCGGCGCTGATGGCGGCAGTCGCACTAAGCCTGCTTGGATTGTACCGCGGCTACTACGCAACCAAGCCCGCGGCAAAGCTCACCGGCTATTTGCTGATGCATGCGGGCCTGGCCGCGGGGTTCATGGCCAAAAGTGCAGCAGCATGGCTAGTGCCGGGTTGCGCGTTCCTGACATTGTTGATCTGGGATCGAAATTACCGCGAGCTGCTGCGCTGGCAGTTATATGCGGGCTTGATAATCGAATTGGTCTGTATCGTTCCCTGGCTGGACGCCGTTTATCGCTCTACCGACGGCGAGGCGCTATTCGCGCAATTATGGTTCAACCTCGCCGATCGGTTCACGCGGCTGCAAGTTTCCGGCGCGACGCCGCACCAATACGCCGACGAGCATCGCAACTGGTTCGGCAAGTACTGGATGGAAGCGCCGACGTATATTTTTCCCTGGATTTTCCTGGTGGTCGCGGCAGTACGGCGCGCGTGGCGAGAAAGGCAGGCGCAAAACGCCGTCGCGCGCGAATGGCGCTTCTGTATTGCCACAGTGATTCCTGCCCTCTTGATGCTCTCGATCTCGACCACTGCGCGCGGCATCTACGCAGCGCCGGCGCTGTTGGGTGTCGGCTTGGCGGTAGGACTTTGGGCAGACCGGCTTGCAATCGCGGGCGATAGATTCGATCTGCGCATGATCGTGTGGTCGATGCGCATGCTCATCGGGCTGGGGGTGGTGTTGATCGTGGCAATGCCGCTGGCCGTCGTTTATGCGTATGCCGCGAAAATGTCTTATATCCCCATCGCCTCGGGCGTTTGCATCTTGACCGGCAGCGTCGCTGCGCTCCTCACATATGGCGCCGGCCTGAGGTTAGGTCATCCGCGCAAATTTCTTGCAGCCTGCTATGCAAGCTATGTGCTCATATTCCTTGGCGGCGCGCTCATCTATTTTCCGGTGGTGAATGCACGCTCGAATCTCGCATCCATCGCTGCCGCGCTGCATGCCGACCTGAAGAGCCGTCCGCTTATCTTGCTGCGCCCCGACGAGACCACGCGCGCATTCGTGGATTTGGGCGGGATTTCCGCGAGCGCATTGTCTGCCGGTGCCGGCACACCAGAAGACCAACTACGAGCCGCGTTGGACCAGGCCAGCTCCGACGTCTGCGTGCTGATCATGCTGAAAGACAGCGGCGGTCCGCTCAGCAGCTTGATGGCGCAATATGGCCATCGACCGCAAACCAGACTCGCCGGTATGGAAGCGGACGCCATATCCGTAGCCAGCGGCATGCATATCGAACGCGAGTACGCGTTGCCGGAAGGACGTAGCTATGCATTGCTGGCTCGCAATGCGCCGCGCTCGTCATCTTGAGTCGTAAGCTCGACGATTACGGCGCGCACCTGGTGTCGAACACGCGCAGCCTATCCTGGACGTGGCGCAACCCTTGGGTGCTTGCCGGCTGCATCGTATACGCGTTGTTCTGGTTCGCGGCGCTGACGCACCGTCCGCTGTATCACCCCGACGAAGGCAGATACGCCGAGATCCCGCGGGAAATGCTTGCGACCGGCGACTGGATCGTGCCTCGCTTGAATGGCTTCATCTATATCGAAAAGCCGCCGCTGCAGTATTGGATGACAGCCCTGGCTTACAAGGCGTTCGGCCAGCATCAATGGACGGCGCGTCTGTGGACCGGTTTGACCGGGTTTGCGACGTTGCTGATGGTTGCTGCCTTCGTTACGCGGCAATCCGGCGTACAGCGCGGCATCTTCACTGCCGCACTTTCCGGCTCGACATTGTTCTGGTTGTTGATGGGACATCAACTCACCCTCGATACCAGTCTCACTTTTTTTACGACTGCCGCCTTGCTTGCCTTCTGCGCTTCGCAACGCGCATCCGAACACCTCAAGAGACTGTGCACTACTACGATGTGGCTGGCGCTGGGCTGCGCAGTGCTTACCAAAGGCTTTGTCGCGCTCATGCTGCCGGCGGCAGCTTTCGTGATTTACACGATCTGGCAGCGCGATTGGCAGCGTTGGCGCAGCCTTCACTCAGGTGCCGGAGCACTCATTGTATTTGCGACAGTGACTCCGTGGATGTTCGCGATCCAGCATCGTATACCGCAGTTCTTCGATTTCTTCGTGATACGCGAGCACTTGCTGCGTTACCTGACACCGATCGCGCAGCGCGCCGAACCGTGGTGGTATTTTGCGCCGGTCCTGCTGGCCGGACTTCTACCTTGGACGGTCCTATACGTGAGTTCGTTCCTCAATGCCTGGCGCGTCCCGGAATCTCCTGGCCAGTTCTCGCAACGACGACTACTGTGGACCTCGGCTGTCACCATACTGGTGTTTTTTTCCGCGTCCCACTCCAAGCTGTCGCCGTACATCTTGCCTATGTTTCCCATTCTATGGATTCTAGGCAGCGAGTCACCCGAATCCCATTGGCCGCATGCGCTCCGATCGGGGTTGGCGAGCTCCGTCTTGTTAGCCGCTGCGAGCGCCGCGGCAGCGCTATGGCTGACGCTGCACAGCAGTTCTGAGCAGACGCAATTTCTCACGGGCGTGCGAGGAATCCTGATCGCTGTAGCAGCAGCGATTGCTGTCGGTGCATTTGCAGCGGCACTCCTGCGGCGGGCGGGATTTAATGCGCTCGCCGTTATCGCATTGGCCCTTGCATGGACCTGCGCCGCAGGCGTCTTTGTCTATGGCCGGGCAGAAGTCGACACTTCGTTCTCGGGAAGATCCTTAGCGCTAGCATTGAATGAGCATGGCGCACAGCACCTGCCCGTCTTCAGCGTCGATACCTATGATCAAACCATTCCTTTCTATCTCAAACGCACGGTCCAGCTGGTGAGCTATCAAGGCGAGCTCGAGTTCGGTATCGCGCTGGCGCCGAGCGATTTTATCGCCGACATCGAAACGTTCGCGCGGCGCTGGAGCGCCAGCGCCGAAGGCTTGGCCGTCATGGAACCTACCGTGTTCGATGACCTGACGCGCGAGCATGTTCCGATGAGTGTCATCGCACGCGACCCGCATCACGTCGCGGTCAGCAGAGCGCAGCGCTAAAGTTCAGAAACGTTTCTTGAATCCAACGGCAAAGCCATCCGGAAGCACCGACAGCAGGAACGGATGATCGCGCGAATGCGCTAAGACACCCACTGCCGTGCCCAAGGCGAATCCGGCGAGGACGTCAGTCTGCCAGTGGCCGCGCGACTTCATGCGTGCGATGGCATCGTAGGCAGGCAGCAGCTCGAGCGCGTAAACAAGAGGGTGATCGTGACCGTACTCTAGAACAAAAGGCGTAATGACCGAAGTTACCAGCGTGACTTCGCCGCTTGGAAAACTCTGGTTGCCGTGCCCCTTGAACCACTGGTTTGGATTGTCGGTTTCACTGGGTCGGACCCGTGTGAACACTTCCTTGAGCGCCAGGGACGACAAAGCGCCCGCCGCGGAGGCATCGATGGACGTCCAGAACGTTTTGCCCAGTCGGGAATCGCCACCTTCATAAAGAGCGCCAAGCGCTTCTACGGCGATCAATCCATAGACCAGATCGTTCTGCACGCTGCGGCTCCAAATACCGGAGTCATCGTAATTCCAGCGGTGGTCGATGCCCAGCGGGCCGCCACCTGCGAATGCGCATTGCGAAAACAACAGGAAAAGAGTTCCCGCGATCGCCAGATGACGATCTTGCATGCCGATCTCCTATGCTGTGATGAGCGTTACGGTTCGCGAGTTCGCCTTCCCACGCGCTGAGGCGGGGAATCGAAATGCTATCCCGTAAGACGGCGGGAGTAAAAAAAACTATCGCTGCGGCGACGCTGATGAAGACCTCTTCAACCATCAGCGGGTTGCGAGGAGAGCTTCCGCTTCAATTCCCGATGGTCGCGCTCAGCGGTGCGGCTGAGCTGCCGTGCGCAGCGGCTCGGCAGCCTCACCCGAAGGCATGCTGCAAGTCGGCGATCAAATCGTCCGCATCTTCGATGCCGATCGACAGGCGAATCAGGCTGTCGTCGATCCCCAGTGCCTGTCGCTTGTCGGCAGGAATGGAGGCGTGCGTCATCAAGCCGGGATGCTCGATGAGACTTTCGACGCCTCCCAAGCTTTCGGCGAGCGTGAATATCTCGCAGCGTTCCAGGAATTTGCGCGCCTCGTCCAGACCACCCTTCAGCAGGAAACTGATCATGCCGCTGAAGCCGTTGTGCATCTGCCGTTTGGCAAGTTCATATTGCGGATGACTTTCCAGCCCTGGATAAATGACCCGCGCCACGCGCGGATGGTGTTGCAGCCAGTGGGCGATCTGCAATGCGTTTTCACTGGTCTGGCGCATGCGCAATGCCAGCGTCTTGATGCCGCGCAAGGCCATGAAGCTGTCGAACGGGCTGCTGATCGCACCCACGGCGTTTTGCAGAAAGCCGATGCGTTCCGCCAGCTGCTCATCGCGCGCCACCAGAATTCCGCCGATCATGTCGGAGTGGCCATTGAGATACTTGGTCGCCGAGTGCATGACGATGTCGGCACCCAAATCCAAAGGCCGCTGAATCCACGGCGTGGCAAATGTGTTGTCGACGATGGTGAGAATCCCTCGCTTGCGAGCGAACGCGGCGATTTGTGCAATGTCGACCAGGCGCAACGTGGGATTGGTGGGCGTTTCGATCCAGATCATTCGCGTCTCGGGACGCACCGCGGCGGCAACTTTGTCGAGCTGCGACAGATCGACGAAGCTGACGTGGTGACCGGCGCTGCGGTTGCGCACGCGCTCGAACAACCGGAAGCTGCCGCCGTAAATCTCTTCCATCGCGATGAAGTGGCTGCCCGCATCCAGTAGCTCAAGCGCGGTGCTGGTCGCCGCCATACCGGATGCAAATGCAAATCCGCCCACGCCGTTTTCAAGGTCCGCGACGCAACGCTCCCACGCGTACCGCGTGGGATTGCCGCTGCGGCCGTAGTCGTAGCCTTGGTGGACGCCTGGACTGCTCTGTGCGTAAGTCGATGTGAGATAGATCGGCGGCATCACCGCGCCGGTCGCGGGATCATGTTCCTGCCCGGCGTGAATGGTGCGCGTGGCGAATGCCAGGCGGCGGGATCCGTCTTTCATGGGGGCCTCATGGTGGTGAGTGGTGAGTGGTGAGTAGTGAGTAGTGAGTAGTGAGTAGTCAGAGGCTCTTGCCAATTGCCCAGGAATACGCAGCTTACGAAGCCGGTTGTACTTGGCGTCGCAAGTGATTCAATACGTCGGCGCGGGTAATCAATCCAAGAAAGCTGTCGCCTTCCATTACCGCGGCGTAGGGTTGCACTTCGAGCATCGCCACTAGGTTATTCAGTGTCGTGTGGCGATCTACCCGCAGGAAATTCTTGGCGATTGCTGCGCTGACCGGATCGTGGAAGCGCTCGGGTGCGCCGAATGCGTGGCGAATGATGTCGTCTTCGGCCACGATGCCGATGAGTTTGTCGCCGTCCATCACCGGCAACTGGGAAAAGCCGGCGTTACGTAGCCGATTATGCGCCGTGGCGAGCACGTCGTTGGGCCCTACGGTGATCGTGGCACGCTGTCCGTGCAACCGGCCGATGAGATCGCGGATATCGCCATACTGTTCGCGTTGGATGAAGCCCTGGTCCTCCATCCAGAAATCGTTGTAGAGCTTGGATAGATAGCGCGCGCCGGTATCGCACGCAAAGGTCACGACGCGTTTCGCCTCGGTCTGTTCCCTGCAGTAGCGCAGCGCCGCGGCCAGCAAAGTGCCGGTGGAGGATCCCGCCAATATTCCTTCGCGTTGCAGTAGCTCGCGTGCGGTGGCAAACGATTCACTGTCCGAAATGCTATAGGCGCGCGACGTCATCGACAGATCGCAGATCGGCGGAATGAAATCCTCCCCGATCCCTTCCACCAGCCAAGCGCCTTTGGCCGTCATCCGCCCGTGGTTCACGTACTCGGCGAGGATCGAGCCGCGCGGATCGGCCACGATCAACTGGACTTCAGGTGCGCGTTCCTTGAAGTAAGCCGCCAATCCGGAAATCGTGCCGCTGGAGCCGATGCCGACGATGATCGCATCGACGCGCCCCTGCATTTGCTCGAATATTTCCGGCCCCGTGTGTTGTTCGTGTGCCTTGGGATTGTCGGGGTTCGCGAATTGATTGATGAAGTAGGCGCCGTTTTTTTTGGCGATCGAAGCGCCCAAATCCTGGTAGTACTCCGGATGTCCCTTGCCGACGTCCGAACGCGTCAGCACCACCTCGGCGCCCAACGCACGCAGGTTGAAAATTTTCTCCTGGCTCATCTTGTCGGGCAGGACCAGGATCAGTCGATAGCCTTTCTGCGCCGCCACTAAAGCCAGACCCAATCCGGTGTTGCCGGCGGTCGCCTCTACGATGGTGCCGCCAGGCTGCAGATCGCCGCGCTGCTCGGCTGCTTCGATCATCGATACGCCGATACGGTCTTTGATGGAGCCGCCGGGATTGAGCGATTCCAACTTGAGAAACAATTCGCAGCAACCGGTATCGAGCTTGCTGATCTTGAGCAGCGGCGTGCGACCGATCATTTCCAGCGCGCTGGAGTAAACTTGCATAGCCTCTCCTATCGATTCGTGGCGCAAGGATCAAAACATCAACGGTATCGCCGAACACCGGTCCGAATTGCAAATCGCAAGCTCGCGTCGATCGAGTTGCGTGCGGAACTTGCGCTGCCCACGATGAGCGCGCGTAGCGACAAGTCTCTCGCATCTGTGGAAACCGTGCTACGGCAGGCTGCCGCCGAGCTCGGCATCATCAGTGCCTCGCCATTGCTCGATGCTCAGCTGCTACTGGAGCAGGTTACAGGAAAGTCACGGGCACAGCTGCTCGCAGAATCGCGCGGCGAACTGGAAAGAACACAGTTTTCCGCATTTCGACAGCTCATGGAACGGCGGCTGCGCGGCGAGCCAATCGCCTACATTCGGGGCGAGCAGGAATTCTGGTCGCTGCCCTTTCACGTCAACGCCGATGTCCTCATCCCCCGCCCTGAAACGGAATTGGTGGTGGAACGCGCGCTGTATCACCTGCAGGGCCGCGCAAGCCCACGGGTTCTGGACTTGGGCACCGGCAGCGGGGCCATTGCGCTGGCCATCGCGAAGGAGCGTGCGGACGCTACGCTGCTCGCCACCGATGACTCGCTGGTAGCATTGAGGGTTGCGCGAGACAATGCAGCGCGCCTGCAATTACGCAATGTGGAATTCAGACATTGCGATTGGTATGCAACGCTGCAAGGCGAGCGCTTCGATCTCATCGTCAGCAATCCACCTTATATTGCCCGCGACGATCCGCATCTCGACGCCGCGGTCCTCGCACACGAACCGACGACCGCCGTCATCGCCGGGGCCGACGGCCTTGCAGCCATTCAAACGATTGTCGGCGGGGCAATGGAGCACTTGACAACCGCGGGATGGCTAGTCATCGAACACGGCTGGCGACAGCGCGCAGATCTGCAAACTCTACTTGAATTGCACGGCTTCGCTCACGTACGCTGCCACCCCGATTTGGCCGGACTGGACCGGGTGAGTGAGGGAATAGTCGATAGTCGATAGTCGATAGTCGATAGTCGATAGTCGATAGTCGATAGTCGATAGTCGATAG
>FTEP01000555.1_pt1 | contig 21402 bp, 19 predicted proteins | sample 1640251 | NCBI WGS metagenome assembly FTEP01 (sample SAMEA3914816, study PRJEB12502) | metagenome | biome: forest; material: soil | place: USA | collected 2011-09-16 | depth 0.3 m | reverse complement strand
TCGCTCTGCCCTCGACATCGACCGCGCGGTGCGCGCCTTCAATCCCTGGCCGGTGGCATTTACTTACTGGAGAAATCAACCGCTGCGGGTGTGGGCAGCACAGGTCGAAGCCGCTGCACCGGCGCAGGATTGGTATAGACCCGTCGGAACTGTGGTACAGACATCGCCGCAAGGTGCCGTGGTCGCAACGGGTAACGGTTGGCTGACCCTGACCCAGTTACAAGTGCCGGGACGCAAGGCGATGGCCACTCGTGATTTTCTCAACGCGCAGCCACTCGCGGGCGAAATATTCGAATGAAATCCACACGCTCGCCAGCCGAGATCAGGGCCCGGGCCGCACAGATCGTTACCGAAGTGGCCGAAAATGGCCGTTCCTTGGAGCTATTACTCGGCTCGGGCTCAGCTGCGGGTTCCGATCGGGCGCTGTTGAGCTTGCTCGTGTATGGCACGATCCGCTGGTACCTGAGGTTGATCCAGCTGCTGGCGCTGCTGACGGGCAAACCGGTAGAGAAGCTCTCGCCGCCGGTTCGATCGCTATCGCTGGTGGGGTTGTACCAACTGCTCTATACCAATATTGCCCCGCACGCCGCGGTAGCCGAGACGGTGAGTGCTGCGCGGCTACTGCAACAGGATCGCGCCGCCGGATTGATCAACGCAGTGCTGCGTCGTTGCCAGCGGGAAAGCGATTCTCTTCTGGCTCAAGTCGATGTTGACCTATCTACGGCGACCGCGCATCCGCGCTGGTTGGTGGAGGCGCTCAAACACGATTGGCCTGCGAACTATGCGCAACTGCTTGCTGCCAACAATGAACATCCGCCGCTATGGCTGCGAGTGAATCGACAGCGCGCTACGCGCGAGGCCTACCTGGAAAAATTAGCTGCGGCGAAAATCGAGGCGACCCCCGGCCTCGCACCGCAGTCGCTGCGATTGACGGTGCCCACGGACGTCCGATCGTTACCGGGCTTTGCGGAAGGCAGCGTGTCGGTCCAAGACGCCAATGCTCAGCTTGCGGCTCACTTGCTCGGGGCGCGGGAGGGCGATCGCGTGCTTGACGCCTGCGCCGCGCCCGGCGGCAAGGCCTGTCACATTCTGGAGCTGCAGCCGCAGCTTGCGCAGCTCGTCGCGCTCGACAACTCGCCGCAACGGATGAAGCGCGTCAGCGAAAACCTCGAGCGGTTGAAGTTACAGGCACAGTTGCTCGTGGCAGATGCCGCAGAGCCGGGGCGCTGGTGGGACGGCAGGCCCTTCCAACGCATTTTGTTGGACGTGCCGTGTTCCGCAACCGGAGTAATTCGCCGTCATCCCGATGTGAAGCTGTTGCGTCGTGAGACCGATATTGCCGCCATGGCACTGCGGCAAATGGATCTGCTCGAGCGGCTGTGGCCCTTGGTGGCGCGCGGCGGTCGGCTCGTCTATGCGAGCTGTTCGGTACTGGCGAAGGAAAATGCTGCCGTTATTGGCGCGTTTCTCGAACGACATCGAGATGTTGCCGAGCACACCCGTACGTTTCTGTCTGAATTGGCCTTTCCGATCGTCGACGACCGGCCGGGTCCGGGTTATGCACTTGCGACGGGAGAGGCGGGGGGCGACGGCTTCTATTATGCTTGCTTGCAAAAGAGCGACGGATGACAAGCTTGCGAGCTGCACCTTCACGGCCAACACCTGATCGCCAGCCTACCTTCCTCGCCCGCGCGACGTTGGGGTTGGCGTTGCTATCTTTCCTCGTTGCGGTTCCTGCAGCGCTTCGGCCTTTCGAAATCCGTTCGGCTTTCGTGGAACCCGCAGAGCATGTATACGTGCTAAATGCTCACCTTGATTTCGAGCTGCCCGATGGTGCCCAGCAGGCAATACAGGATGGCGCGGTCCTCACGCTGGACGTGGATATCGTCGTAAATCGCGACCGTAAACTGTGGTTCAACGATACCGTGGCATCGCTCTCACAACGTTTCGAGGTGGTTTATCACGCGTTGAGCGAGCGGTATCTGGTACGCAATCTCAACAGCGGCGAGCAAAGTTCTCATCCGACGCTGGCAAATGCGTTGGAGTCGCTGTCGTACATTCAGCGCCTACCGGTTCTGGATCAGTCCCTGATCGTTCCCGACCGGCGTTATGAAGTAAGTTTGCGTGCACACCTGGATGTGCACAATATTCCCGAGATCTTGCGCTTTGTTCTGTTCTGGGTGAGCGACTGGCGGCAACAGACCGACTGGTACACATGGCCCCTCAAGTTCTGAAACGTGCGGGTATTACGGTGCTGGCGCTGCTAGGCGCCGCGCTGTGGGCCGCTGCGTTGCTGCTGATGGCCCGCAGCGTTCAGGATTCGGCCCAGTTCAACGATCTGTATCCCTGGCTGCTGGTGGTCAATGTGACCGGGCTGATCGTCCTGCTGGTGCTCATCGTCAGCAAGCTGCTCCAGCTGCTGCGCAACTGGCGCAAACGCATCGTCGGTTCCAGGCTGCAGGCCCGCATGGTGTGGATGTTCGGCATGCTTGCGGTGGCGCCTATCCTGATCGTGTTCTATTTCTCGGTGCAATTCCTCAATCGAGGCATCGACAGTTGGTTTCACGTCGAAGTGCGGCAAGGTTTGCAAGACGCGCTGGTGTTGTCGCGTGCGGCGTTGGATTTGCGCATGCGTGAGCACGTCGAGCGTACCGAACAGATGGCCCGTGAGCTATCCGTGCACGGCAGCGATTTTCTCCAGCGGCTGAATGAGATGAGACGCGAACAACGCGCTTTGGAGCTCACGGTGATCGGGCCAAACAGCGAAGTCGTTGCGATGAGTTCCGATCGCGTCGGGGAAAGTTGGCCGATACGCCCGACCGACGAGGTCATGCTACAGGTGCGGCAGGGCCTGCCGTTCGTGAGTCTCGATCCGCTTGCGCACGGCTACCTGATCCGCACTGCGGTGCCGATTCCGACGACGCGCGTCAGCCATCAGCTGCGGGTGTTGCAGGCGCTTTATCCGGTGGAAAGCCGCTTAGGTGAACTGGCCGATACCGTTGAGGGCGCGTATCGGCAATACGGGGAAAAAGCCCGGTTGCGCGAACCCTTGAAAACCACGTTCACGCTGACGCTGACATTAGTGATGCTCATGTCGGTGTTCGCCGCCGTGTACGGCGCTTTCTGGTCGGCGCAACGGCTGGTGCGGCCCATTCACGATCTGGTCGCAGGAACTCGTGCCGTAGCCAAGGGCGATTTCGATACGCGTCTGCCGCTCACCTCGCACGATGAAATGGGCGTACTGGTCCACTCGTTCAACGATATGACCAAGCGGCTGGCGAAAGCGCGCGAAGAAACGCGCAGCAGTCAGCAGGCGGTCGAGGCAGAGCGGGCGAATCTCGCGGTGATTCTCGCGCGCCTGTCCACGGGGGTGATATCGCTGGAGCCGGATCTGCGGGTTCGCACCGCGAACCAAGCCGCGGGGAATATTCTGGGCATTCACGCCGCAGACGCACTGGGAATGAATCTGAACACTGCTGCAACGGGCAATCCGGTATTCGAACAGTTTGCGTCCATGTGCGCGGTGCATCTTGCGAACGCGCGCAGCGAATGGCGCGAACAAATGGTGCTGCGAACTGATGCCGGTCGACGCGTACTGATGTGTGCCTGCACCGCGCTACCCGCCGAAAACTTGCAATCGACGGGATATGTGTTGGTCTTCGAGGACATCACCGCCCTACTGCAGGCACAGCGCGATGCCGCTTGGGGGGAGGTGGCCCGCCGCTTGGCCCATGAAATCAAGAATCCGCTGACGCCGATTCAATTGTCGGCAGAGCGAATTCGCCGCAAGCTGCTGCCTGCGATGAACGAAGCCGATGCGCAGATTCTCGAGCGGGCCACTCATACGATTGTGCAGCAGGTGGAGGCTATGAAAGAGATGGTCAACGCCTTCAGCGAATATGCTCGCGCGCCGGCGATGGATATCTCCACGTTCGATCTGAACCAGCTGGTGTCCGAGGTGGTGGAACTGTATCGCGCGCAGGACGCACTGCGCCGCCCGACGCTTTCACTAGACACGCGACTGAAGAACATCGAAGCCGATCGGGGCCGCATTCGCCAGGTGCTGCACAACCTGCTGACCAACGCAATCGAGGCACTCGATGGGCAACCGGATGCGAACCTGCGGGTGGAGACGCAACTGGCCGAGCGCGGGGGCATGGCCATCGCCGAAATCAACGTCGAGGACAGCGGGCCGGGATTTCAGCCGGATCTGATCGGACAGATATTCGACCCTTACGTCACGACCAAACCCAAAGGAACCGGGTTGGGTCTGGCCATCGTAAAAAAAATCGTGGATGAACACGGCGGCCGCATCGAAGCGGAGAATCGCCGTGAGGGCGGTGCGCGCATTCACGTAGAATTACCCATAGCTGGGGCTGCCCGTGCCGTACTGGCGCCACGGGAAGCCTGGCGCGGCGAAAACAGGAGAGAGCTGGCATGAGTGCGGCACGAATTCTGGTGGTGGACGATGAGTCCGAAATCCGCGGATTGATCAAAGATATCCTGACGGACGAAGGATACGAAGTTGAAGTTGCCGCGGATGGCGCTCAGGCGCGTACCCTGCTCGTGCGGCATGAACCCGATCTGGTACTGCTCGACATCTGGATGCCCGACATCGACGGAGTCACGTTGCTGCGCGAGTGGTCGCAGCCTCAGGGGTTACCTTGCGCGGTGGTCATGATGTCCGGTCACGGCACGGTCGAGACTGCGGTGGAGGCGACGCGTCTCGGCGCCGCCGACTTCATCGAAAAACCGTTGTCGATCGCCAAGCTGCTGCGCGCGGTGGAACGCGCTTTGGAAAACGGTAAACAGAAGCGCCAGGTCACGAGAATGCTGGCGCCGAGTTTTCTCGCTCCCATCGGCCGCAGCCGCATGATGCAGCTGCTGCGAGACCAAGCACAGGCCATCGCCTCGAACGATGCGCCGCTGCTGATCAGCGGCGAATCGGGAACGGGCAGAGAAGCCTTCGCACGCTTCATCCATTCTAAAGGCAATCGTGCATCAGCGCCGTTCGTGATGGTGGTGGCCGCCGGACTTACCGAGGAAACTGCGGCGGCAGCGCTGCACGGGACGGAGGAGGCCACCGGCATCAGAAAAGGTTATTTGGAAGAAGCAGGCGGCGGCACGCTATTCATCAACGGACTGCAAGATTTGCCGATCGCCGCACAACGCCTATTGTTTGCCGATCTCGACACGGTGACATTCACCCGCCTGGGCGGCAAAACACCGGTCAAGCTAACCGCCCGCGTAGTGTGCTCTTCTGCGCCCGTCGACCAAGCCGTCGAACCTCAGGGTGTTCGCGCGGATCTGCTGGCTCGCCTGAGCGTCGTGACGTTGAAGATTCCTCCACTGCGCGAGTACACCGAGGATGTCCCCGAACTGCTGCGCTCTTACGTTGACCGTTTAGTCGACGAAGAAGATCTGGCTTTCCGCCGCTTCGGCGTCGCGGCGCAGAACCGTTTGCGCAACTATCCCTGGCCCGGCAATGTCCGAGAGTTGCGCAACTTGGTACACCGCCTGCTGATTCTCGGCGGCGACGAAGAAATCAAGCTCGAAGAGGTCGAACGCGCGATTGCAGTGCAAACCGCATCGGACGAACCACTGGTCAAGCAGGATTTGCTCGCCTTACCGCTGCGCGAAGCACGCGAACATTTCGAGCGGGCCTACTTGCAGCAGCAACTGCTGCTGTGTAACGGCAAAGTCGGACAACTCGCGAAACGAGTAGGCATGGAACGCACGCATCTATACCGCAAGCTGCGTGCGCTCGGAGTGGATTTTCGGCAGACGGCGGATGATTGAAGGAAAGGGGGTAGTGAGTAGGGGGTAGGGGATAGCAAGAGAAAAATCTTTCCTCTTTATCTGATTATCCCCTACCCCCTACTCACTACCCCCTTTCCCTGCTCAATCTCCTATCCTGATCACCATCGCATCGATCTGCGCTTCGCGCAGTTTGCGACGTACCTCTTCCAGATCCGTGAGTTTGTTGATCGGTCCGATACGCACGCGATGCCAGGTGTCATTGTCCACGGTGACTTTCTGAATGCGCGACTCGACTCCCTGCAGTGCGAGCAGCGCACGAATGCGGTCGGCGTCTGTGTGGTTGCGGTACGAGCCGGCTTGCAACACGTAAACGCCGGGCTTTTCCACCCGCGAAGCCGCGCTTCGGGCGTGGCCTGCTTCATCTTTTTCCGGCACTATCACTTCGTACTTGGGCAGCATGTCGTAAAACTCGAACTGCTGTTCCGGATCGGCAGCCTGCGATGCCGGAGTGCGTTTTTCCGTGCGCTTGTGGTCTTCGTCGCTGCTGGGGGCGCTCAAGGCGGACGCGCTGCCGCTGCTGCGGCGGTCATGTAAATACACTGCGATCGCAACGGTAAGACCCAGCACCAAACCGATGAGCAATCCCACCCATCCGGAAACGCTCGATGCATTCGCTTTATTGCGCGCGTGTTTGTAATCGCGAGGCATTGCAAATCTAGGCTCGGTGCTACATGGAGTCGGGCGCCGAAACGCCCAGGATGTGCAGCCCGTTACGCAGTACTTGTTGGAAAGCAGTGATCAACAGCAGGCGTGCGTTGCGCGTGGGTGCGTCCGGAACGATGAACTGATGGGCGTTGTAGTAGGTGTGGAAATCATTGGCCAGTTCGCGCAGATAATGTACCAGCGCATGCGGCGCGCGATGCAAGGCGCAATTCTCGATCGTTTCCGGATAACGCGACATTGAAGCGATCAATGCCTGCTCATGAGTCTCCTGCAAAGTTGCGAGCGAACCCTTCGCAGCCTGCACGTCGAATTCATAGCCCTTTTCGCGCAGCTGTCGCATCACGCTGGCGACGCGCGCGTGTGCGTACTGCAGGTAATACACGGGATTGTCGTTGGATGTGGATTTCGCGAGTTCCAGATCGAAGTCCAGATGCTGGTCGTTGGTGCGCATCACGTAGAACAGGCGCGCGGCATCGTTGCCGACTTCCGCACGCAAATCCCGCAATGTGACGAATTCGCCGGAACGCTTGCCCATCGAGACCTGCTCGCCTCCTTTGAAGAGCGCCACTAGCTGGATCAATCTGACCTCGAGTAGTTCCGGCGACCTGCCCAATGCGGCGAGGCCCGCTTTGACGCGAGGGATATAGCCGTGATGATCCGCGCCCCAGACATTGATGAGCAGATCGAAGCCGCGCTCGCTCTTGTCCAGATGGTAGGCAATGTCCGAAGCAAAATAGGTCTTCTGGCCGTTTTCGCGCACCACCACGCGATCCTTCTCATCGCCATATTCCGTAGTTCGGAACCACCAGGCACCGTCTTTTTCGTAAATCTTGTTCTTGCTCTTGAGCAGTTCGATCGTGCGATCGACCAGGCCGCTCTCGAATAAGCTGCGCTCGGATCGCCACTCATCGAAGGCCACGCCGAACTCGGCCAGATCGGTACGAATAGCCGCGAGCATCTGACGCAGGCCGTGCGCGAGAATGGCCTGGTAACTTTCACCCAGTAATTCGCGCGCGCGGGCAATCACCGCGTCGACGTGCTGATCCATGTCGCCGGCAGGTGCGTCGGGCACCAGCCCGGTAAAGATTTCACTGGCGCTTTTTTGATAGCGCCGTCCTGCATCGTCGAACAATGCCTGTGCGATAGGACGAATGTATTCGCCGCGATATCCATTGGAGGGAAAAGCGAACTCGACTCCGCAAATCTCCAGATACCGTAACCAAACACTGACAGCGAAAATATCCATCTGGCGGCCGGCATCATTGATGTAGTACTCGCGATGTACTTCAAAGCCGGCCGTTTGGAGCAGATTCGCAAGCGTCGCGCCGTACGCTGCGTGCCGCCCGGTTCCCACATGGATGGGGCCCGTGGGGTTTGCAGAAACGAATTCCAGCAGGATGCGCTGACCGCGTCCCATAGCGCTGCGTCCGTACTGCGCGTGCTGATCGATGATGCGCAGCACCTCATCGTGATACGCCAGGGGCGCGAGATGGAAGTTGATGAAGCCGGCTCCCGCGATCTGCACCTTCGCAATCATCTCGTTCGCCGGCAACGCATCGACAATGGCCTGGGCCAGCTGCCGCGGATTGCGGCGTGCCGCTTTGGCAAGACGCATGGCGATGTTGCATGCGAAGTCGCCGTGCAACGGATCGCGGGTACGCTCGATCTCAATTGCAGGTAAGGCCACTGCATCGGGAAGCGCGCCCGGAGGTAATGAGGCGAGGGCGGATTCGAGCAGCCGGGTGATTTGCAGTTTCAAGATGCGACCAACGAAATTAAGAGGTGAAGCTATCGGTTCGGACGCGGAAAAGGCGCCAGTCTACGCAAGCAGTGGATGACGAAACAGGGTTTGTAACCGAAACCGGGCGGCGGCCACCCTCAAAACAATTCCGCCGGATCTACATCCACCGACCAGCGCACCCGCTTGGCATCCGGCAATTTTTCCACCAATGGGATCCAAATGGCGAGCAGTCGGTGCAGCGAAGCGGGCGCGCCAGCACGCAGTAGCAGTTGTGCGCGGAATCTGCCTGCCCTGCGTTCCATGGGCGCGGCCGCCGGACCCAATATTTTCAGATCCCCGTTGATGTGGCTTGCTGCAAGCGCCCGCGCTGCATCGAGAAATCTCAACGGCGCATGCATCTGACTGGCCTCGGCGCGAATCAATGCCAAACGTGCGTAGGGCGGCCATTCGGCCTGTTGGCGCTCCGCCAACGCAGCTTCTGCGAAGCTCGTATAGCCTTTGCGCGTCAGCCGCTGCAGCAACGGATGCAAGGGATATTCGGTTTGGATTATCACTTCGCCGGCGCGTTGCGCACGGCCGGCGCGGCCTGCCACTTGCACTATGGTCTGGGCCAGACGTTCGCTCGCGCGGAAGTCCGTGCCGAACAGTCCTTGATCTGCGTTTAGCACCACGACCAGCGTGACCAGCGGGAAATGATGGCCCTTGGTCAGCATCTGAGTGCCGATCAAAATGCGCACCTCGCCGCGGTTCACCTGATCAAGAGTGTCTTCCAGAGCACCTCTCCTGCGCATGGCGTCACGATCCACCCGACCTAACGGCATCCCCGGAAACAGCTGTTGCAGCGTTTCCTCAATGCGTTGCGTTCCTTGTCCGACCGCCTTGGCCGGAGCGCTGCATTGGGCGCAAATTTCTATGACGTTCTGCTCGAACCCGCAGTGATGACAACGCAGTTTGCCTTCCCGCAGATGGATCGTCAGGCGGGCATCGCAACGCCGGCAGTTCGCGCACCATCCGCAACTCGGGCAAAACAGCGTGGGCGCGTAGCCGCGGCGATTGAGGTACAGCAGCACCTGTCCGCCGTCGCTCAAGTGTCGGCTCATCGACTGAAGGGTGGGGGTGGCGATGCCCTGGGCGGCCGCATGTTGACGCAGATCGATGATGGACCACCGCGGGGGCTGCGCGTTGGCCGCACGCTTCGGCAAATGGACCAGCTGACCGCGGCCACGCTGCGCCCGGGAGAGGCTCTCGAGCGACGGAGTCGCGGAGCCCAGCACCACAGGAATGCCGTGACGCTGCGCGCGCGCAATCGCCAGATCTCTGGCCGAATAGCGGAAACCTTCCTGTTGCTTGTACGAAGGATCGTGTTCCTCATCCACTACGATCAGCCCGGGCTTGGCAAGTGGAGCGAACACTGCGGACCGTGTGCCGATGACGATCGGTGCGGCGCCATTCTTCGCGTTGCGCCAGGCCTGTAGTCTTTCACTATCGTTGAGCGATGAGTGCAGTACGGCGAGCGGAACGTCGAAGCGCTCGCGAAACCGCCCGACCAGTTGCGGGGTCAGTGCGATTTCCGGAACCAACACCAGCGCTTGTTCGCCGCGCAACAAGGTTTGCTCGATGGCTCGCAGGTACACCTCGGTCTTCCCGCTGCCGGTGACGCCGTACAGCAGCAAGGTCTCGAACTTTCCCAATTGCGCTTGAATGCGCGCGACTGCGGTGGCCTGTTCCGCGGAGAGTGGCGGGCCGCCGGTGCGACTCGCGAAGGGAGTCGGTTGGACGACAAGGGTTCGCAGGACAGATTCGACATAGCCGCGCGCGTGCAGTTTCCGCGTCATCTCACGCCAATTGGCGGCGACTGATGCGAGCTGTTGCGCGCTGGATGCGCTCTGCGCAAGGCGTTCGACAACCGCGCGGAACTTGCGCGCGCGCGCTGGCAACCATGCGAGCGCCTCGGCGCGGCCCGTTTCAGTCAGTCGCCATTCCTCGATCTGTTCCATCGCGGGCTGCCCGGCACGCAAAGCCGCGGGAAGAGCGCCTGCCAGAACCTCACCAATGGGGTGGTGGTAGTAGTCGGCAGACCACTTCAATAGCTCGAACAGCGTCTTGTCTAGGACCGGCTGAGCATCGATGAGCGCGTGGGCGCGCCGCAGCTTGTCATGGGGTATCTCGGTTGCGGTTCTCTGCTCGACCAAAATCCCCACAGTGCGCCGCTTGCCGAACGGAACCCAAAGCCGTTGGCCGGGGTAAAGTTGGTGCGCAGCGACGTTTGCGGGAAGCAGATAGTCGAACAGCTGCCGCATCGGTACATCGATGGCGACGCCTAAGTAGTGCGCCATCAGTTACCCGGTGCGCTTTGCCATGGCAAGCTGTGGACAACTCTGTGGATGGAATGGGGTAAAAAGATTCAAGTGGGTGTACTGCGGCAGGGTTGCGTTCAATCATTAAGGCGGAGCGGCCATGGTCAGTTGCAATATAAACAGGCGCTTAGAAGCGTTGGCAGGCGTTGCGAACGTGGTATTGCCGGCCTGTAGTCCGATCGGCGCCGGGGCTGTGCGCAAGTCGAGATCGATGGGGCCGGGCGCACCGATTTCTCGCGACCGTCAACCCGCGGGACGGGCCGCCGTTATAACACCCACGTCGCCGGACTTTTGGCGGCCCTTCGGTGCTGAATTGTAGAGGTAGAAAGGCTCATGTGGCTCTCTGGTACTCTTGAAATTACCGATGACACGTTGGCCGCCGCGGGCGGCCGCTCAGCAGAGGGTGCCAGTCTGACCGATGTCCGTGCGCTCGAGCGCTTTTTGATGAGCATCGAGAAACGCGCCTTTCGTATAGCCCGTATTGCCGTGCGGGACGATGACGACGCGCTGGACATTGTTCAGGATGCGATGTTGCAGCTCGTTCGGCGCTACAGCGACCGGCCGGCCGAACAATGGGCTCCCCTGTTTTACCGCATACTGCAAAATCGCATTCACGACTGCCGACGCCGGCGTTCGGTGCGTGCGAAAGTTATGGCCTGGACCTCTGCGTTTCGTTCCGACGAGAACGAATCGACCGATCCGATCGAGTCGGTTCCCGACATGCGCCAGACGCCAAACGAAGAGCTGATGACCACGGAAGCGATGCAAGTCCTGGAAAGCGCCCTTGCGGATCTTCCACCGCGGCAGCAGGAGGCATTCCTGCTCAGAAATATCGAGGGCCTCGACGTTGCGCAGACATCCTTGGCAATGGGTTGTTCTCAAGGTAGCGTAAAGACGCATTATTCGCGGGCCGTTCATAGCCTGCGTAAGCGCCTGGGAGATGCGTGGTGAACGATAGCGAAATCGATAATCCGAGCGACCGCGCCATTGAAGAACGGGCACGAGCGGCATTGCGCGAGAGCGTTGAACGCTTGGATGCTCGTACGCTGTCCAAACTCACCCAGGCTCGTCATACCGCCATGGCGCAGTTGCAAAGGTCGCGGGTGCAACGGATGCGCAGGTTCATGTTGCCGGCTGGAAGCGTTGCGGCCGCAGCACTGGTCACGGTCGTAATGTGGACCGGCTATACGCCCTCAGGCACTCGGCCGGGAGCGGAATTGGCGGTCGACGACGTGGAGCTGGTGGCAAACGAGGAGAACCTTGATCTACTGCAGGAGCTGGAGTTCTATTCGTGGGTGGGGAGCGAAGCGGAGGCCAACAGCGGCGACGCTGGTTGAACCGCGCCTGTATGCATCGGATAGCGGCCGCTGCGCTTTGGCTGATCGGTGCAGCGGTATTTGGTTCCAGCGCACACGGCGACGATGTCAATGCTGATGCTGAGTTTCTTGAGTATCTGGGCCGCATGGAAAGCGCCGATACCAACTGGACGGATGTAGCCGACGCTCAGAGCGCAAACCCTACGAGCAAACCAATCAAGGAAAACGACAGCAAGCACCAAGAGCCGGACAAGCAGCAAGCTTCCGATCAGCGATGAATACAGCAGCCACATCCAAAAACACCGGTTTGACCGCTCTGCTGGCCGCAGTGCTGCTGTGTTGCGCCGGCACGCCGCATGCTGAAGAAGCGCCGCAGTCCTCTGGGATGTCCTGGCAGCAGTTATCCCCCGATCAGCGCAAGGTGCTCTCCCAGTTCGAACACAACTGGTCGGCATTGCCCGCAGGGCGGCAGGCGGCGTTGTCACGCGGCGCACAACGTTGGCTGTCGATGAATGCCGAGCAACGGCAGGAGGCGCGCGGACGATTCGACCGGTGGCAACAGTTGCCGCCGGATCAGCGCAGCGCCATTCGCCAGCGTTATCAGCAGTTCCGCCAATTGCCGCCGGGCGAGCAGGAGCGCATCCGCGGCAATTACCAGCGCTTCCATCAATTATCTCCCGAGCGCCGGCAGGAGCTGCGTCAGCGATGGCGCAACCTCGACCCTGACCAGCGCAGCCGTATCCGGGAACGCCTCGGTCATCGGTCTTTCGATCCGCGTCAATAACCGATCGACCTGCACTCGCCGCGGCTGCTGGCTGCTATACCGCCTTTACTGCTTGAATGAGCTGAGCGATGGCAGCTTGCCCATCCCCGTACAACATGCGCGTGTTGTCCAGATAGAAGAGTGCGTTCTCGATACCGGAGAAGCCGGCGCCTTTGCCGCGCTTGATGACGATGACATTCTTGGCCTTGTCGGCGTTCAAAATCGGCATGCCGTAAATGGGGCTGGATTTATCGGTGCGCGCCACGGGATTGACCACATCGTTGGCGCCGATGATCAAAGCCACGTCGGCAGTTTCGAACTCCTGATTGATTTCATCCAGGTCGGCGATGATGTCGTAGGGTACGCCGGCTTCGGCGAGCAGCACGTTCATGTGACCGGGCATGCGGCCGGCCACCGGATGGATGGCGAACTTTACGGTGACCCCACGTTCTTGCAGGAGTTGAGTCAATTCCCAGACCTTGTGCTGAGCTTGCGCGACCGCCATGCCGTAGCCAGGGACGATGATCACCTTCTGGGCGAAGGCCATCATGACGCCAACGTCGCTGGCTTCGATGGGCTTCATCGACCCGGTGACGGTGGTGCCGCTGGCGGAAGCACTTTCGCCGAAACCACTGAACAAGACGTTGCCCAGCGAGCGGTTCATGGCCCTTGCCATGAGCTGCGTTAGCAAGGTGCCCGCGGAACCCACTACTGTTCCAGCGATGATCATCGCGGCGTTTTGCAGCACAAATCCTTCGAAAGCGACGGCCAGGCCCGTCAGCGCGTTGTACAGCGAAATCACGACCGGCATGTCGGCGCCACCGATCGGCAACGTCATGGACAATCCTAGGATCAGCGCCAGGACGAAGAAGCTGGCAACCAGCGTCGGTTGCGAGTTATCTACGAACACCACTGCAGCTCCGATCACGAGCACTCCCAGCAGCATCAATAAATTAATCGCTTGCTGTCCTTTGAAACGCAGGCTCTTGTGGATCAGTCCCTGCAGTTTACCGAATGCGATCAAGCTGCCGCTGAAGGATACGGCGCCGATAATGCCACCCACTACGGCCAATGAGATTGCCGCAGTCCCATGCGCATTTGCGCCGAACAATTCGACTGCCGCAATTGCCGCAGCGGCGCCGCCACCCATGCCGTTGTATAGCGCAATCATCTGCGGCATGTCGGTTACGGCAACGCGCTTTCCGGTGTACCAGGCAATCGCGCCGCCCACGCCGATTCCCGCAAGAATGAGTACGAAGTTACTCATGCCGGGATAAGCAAAGCTCACCACCGTCGCGATGAACATGCCGGCGCCCGCCCACAAGATGCCCCGCCTCGCGGTGCGGGGCGAGCTCATCTGCTTAAGTCCAAAGATGAACAGGAACGCGACCAGCAAGTAACTCGCATCGATCACGATGCGCGCTGCGCTTTGCGGCACGAGGGACGTCATCAGTGCGTTTCCTTCTTCTTTTGGCCGCTGGCCATGAACATTTCGAGCATTCTTTCGGTGACGACGTAACCGCCCACCGCATTGCCCGCCGCCAACACCACGCCGATGAACCCGATCACTTGTCCTAGCGTGGATTCCGCGTGACCCAGCGCCACCATCGCGCCGACCAGCACAATGCCGTGAACGAAATTCGATCCCGACATCAGCGGAGTATGCAAAATGACGGGAACCCGCGAGATCACTTCATAGCCGGTAAAGGCCGCCAGCATGAAAATGTACAGTGCGATTACACCTTCCATCGGTCAGGCTCCTTCCACCAGTTTGCGGGTGGGTTCGTGTTTGATTGCCCCTGCGTGCGTGAGAACGGCGCCCGCAAATACTTCATCGGTCCAGTCGATCTTGAGCTCACCCTGCTTGAGGGCGGGCAGCAGAAAATTGAGGAGATTACGCGCGTACATTTCGCTGGCATGGAACGGCAGCTGACTGGGGAGATTGACCGGCCCGACGATTTTCACACCGTTCACCAGCACGGTTTCCCCGGCGCGGGTGAGTTCGCAATTGCCCCCGCCTTCCGCGGCGATATCGATGATCACGGCGCCCGCCTTCATGCGCGCGACGGCCTCCTTGCGGATGATTCGCGGTGAAGTTCTGCCCGGAATGGCGGCGGTGGTAATGACCGCATCGGCTTCCGCCACGTGTTTTTCCAGCACTTCCTGCTGCTTCGCGATTTCCTCGGGCGTCAGCTCCCGCGCGTAGCCACCTTGGCCTTCGGCGGAAACGCCGGTTTCAACGAACTTGGCGCCCAGTGATTTGATCTGCTCGCGGGTGGCGGACCTCACATCGTAAGCTTCGACGATCGCGCCCAAGCGTTTTGCCGTGGCGATGGCTTGCAGGCCGGCGACGCCGGCCCCGACCACCAGCACCTTTGCGGGCCGGATGGTGCCCGCGGCGGTGGTGAGCATGGGAAAGAATTTATCGAGCGTTATCGCCGCGAGCAGCGCAGCCTTGTATCCGGCGACGGCCGCTTGGGAAGAGAGTGCGTCCATCGATTGTGCGCGCGAAATGCGGGGAATCAGCTCTACCGAAAATGCAGTCAGATTGCGGTCCCGCAGCGCTTTCACCATCTCGGGACGGTTATGTGCCTGCATGAAACCGATCACGACAGCGCCCGGCTTGAGGCCTGCCAGTTCCTGTGTCGTGGGAGGTTGCACCTTCAGCAGAATGTCGGCCTGGGATAACACCTCGTCCGCAGTGGTTACGAATTCGGCATCGCCATAGCTTTGGTCGGGAAACTGCGCGCGTGTTCCGGCGCCTTTCTGGATGACGACTCTGGCGCCTGCCGCTTTGAATTTGGAGACCACTTCGGGAACCAGTGCGACGCGGTTTTCCCCGGCGGTGGTCTCTTGCAGCACGCCCAATGTTAATGCCATGAATCCTCCGGTTCGTCACCGATTTTCGAGGGGAATTGCCCATATCCCCGGTAGCCCGCAACACGCGCTGAATGAATTATTGTGGGAGGTGTATTGTGCAACGAGTGTTGACTCATTGAATTATTGCACACGCCTCGCGTATCTTACACGCGGCCTGATTCGTCGCAGCGCCAGGCCGGCCGGATCGTCAGCTCGAGTACTGGTGAAAACGTGTACAGCTTGTCTCAGGAAATTCTGCGTACCGACATTTCGGGCATGCCGCTGGAATGGATTGATTATCGCGATGCCGTTCGCCTGTATCACACCGAGCAGGTTGCATATGTCTGCGGCACGCGTCTGTACCGTTTGTTTGGCGGCACCAATGCCAAGACTGGCCGTAGGACCGTGGTCGACGTGAATTCGATCATCGCGACCGTGGGCCATACGCACAATCCGGGGAATTTGCGCGGCGATTACACCCCGCCGCTCAACAATCAGACGTTATTCAAGCGCGATGCGCATTTGTGCCTCTATTGCGGTCTACGATTCCCCTCCAACCAGCTGTCGCGCGACCATGTGCGCCCCCTTAGCCAGGGCGGTAAGGATGTGTGGACCAACGTGGTCACAGCGTGCCGACGTTGCAACAACATGAAGGCCTCGCGTACACCGGAGCAGGCCGGAGTCTGGTTGCTGGCGGTTCCATTCACGCCGACCTATGCGGAATACATTTATCTCAAAGGACGGCGCGTGCTGGCGGACCAGATGGAATATCTGTTGGCGCATTTCCCTCGCAGCAGTCCCTTGCATGCCAGGCTGAAAGAAGAACGGCGCGAGATCGTGAGAGCGTGAGGTCGAAATACTCGTCCTGCGCTGCCTCGCGCTGACAGCACGCGTCCGCTTTCCATGCTGTATCTCATCGACGCCTCGGTTTTTATCTTTCGCGCCTATTATTCGGTACCGATCGCGCTCACCGACCGGGATGGCAACCCCGTCAACGCGCTGCATGGATTTGCCCGTTTCCTGGGCGAATTGATCGAGAAGGTGCGCCCGGAATATATGGTGGTCGCGTTCGATCAAAGTCAGGTCGGCTGCTTTCGCAACCGCATTTATCCGGCCTACAAAGCCAATCGGGAGCGGCCCCCCATTGAACTGGTGCGGCAGTTCGAGCTCTGCCGCTCGTTCTGCGAGGCACTGGGCGTGGCTGCTTTGTTCAGCAATAACTACGAAGCGGATGACATCATCGGCACACTGGCCACGCGCATGCGCAGCCAGGGCAAGCGCGCCATCGTGATTACGCGCGATAAGGATCTAGCACAGCTGATTCGGCCCGGCGATGAATACTGGGACTATATCGGCGATAAGCGCTATACCTACGAGCAGATTCCCGAGCGCTTCGGTGTGCTGCCTGAACGCATGGCGGATTTTCTGGCACTGACGGGTGATGCGGTGGATAACATTCGCGGCGTACCGGGCATCGGCAGGCGCACTTCTGCATTGCTGTTGCAGCGATTCTCTTGCCTGGAGGAGATTTACGAAAATCTGCCGCAGATCGCCAAGCTCAAAGTGCGCAATGCGGCTTTCGTCGTCAGCCAATTGGATGATCACCGCGAGGTGGCATTCCTTGCGCGTCAGCTCACGAGCATCGCCTGCGATATGCCCCTTGCAGTGCAGCTCGGCGATCTGCGCCGGCGTGTAGCCGATGTGGACGCGCTCAACGAATTTTACGATAGCGTCGGGTTCGGACCGCTGTTGCGCGCTCAAGCACAGCGGCTGGCGATGATTTAGTTGGGCGACTGGCAACCAGTTAGGGGCCGGAATAGAGATAAAGAGAGTTCCTGGCGTGGCCTCTTGCCGATTGCCAGTAACCAGTAGCCTTCAAATCCTTTTCATCGTTTCGTTCAACACGTTGATCAGCATTTTCTGCAGCAATTTCTCTTGCAGCGATCGCGGGTGATCGAGTTGCATTCGTTGCAGATATGGCTTCACGTGAGCAGTAACGGACGCAGGCAGCATCGCGCGCAGCACGGCCGCGGCTTTGCCGCCAGCCCAGCTGGTCCGAGACTTCAAAACGCTCAATGCATTCATCAAGACGATTTCTTCGTCGGTGAAATCGGTGCCATACGGCAACGGAGCAAAAAAGCCGCGCTGCCGCCAGGGTTGCAGTTTTTTCTCCAGCATCGCCGGCAGATTTGAGCGAGCCGCATCCGGAACCCGAAACCCACGCGGTAATTTTCCGGCCCGTTTGGCTTGCGTCACGAAGGACTCGTGAAAACGAGCGTCCATGAAATCCACCAGCTTGGCCGCAATTTCGCTATCCGAGCAGCTGCGCAGATCGGCGATGCCGTATTCGGTGACGAAGATATCGCGCAGGTGCCGCGGGATCGTTACGTGCGCATAGCTCCACACGATGTTGGATGTCGTAGTGCCTTGCGCGGTGCGGGTGCTGGGTAGACACAGAATCGAACGGGCCCCGCCGAGTGCATGCGCCATTGCTACGAAGTTGTACTGGCCGCCCACGCCACTGATCACACGTCCATCTTCCAGTGCGTCGGAGACTGCCGCGCCAAGGCCGGTGACCATCATGGTGGAATTCACGAAGCGCGCGTTGCGACGTTGCGTGATCTTGAGTTCGAATTCCGGGCCATAAAGTTCATTGATGAAGCTGATGCTGCGCATGGCGAACAGCTTGCGCTCCACCGCCGGCAAGTTGCGCAGTCCTTGGTAAAAACCGCGCGGGCCGAAAAAGAATCCGCCATCCAATACCACGCCATTGCGCAATCGCATGCCAAGGCAATTCTGTGCGATGGCGAGACGGCATTCGGGATCGTGCAGCTTTACGGTAATGCGGGTGCCGTCCCCGGCGATCAGTACCCCGTTCTCGTAACGCACGTCGTCGCGAAACACGCCGACATCGCGCAGCTCGTGAAAGTCCACGTAGGAGATGCGATTGACGCCCGCATTCACGAGCGCCTCCAGGGTGCTTACATCGACGGTCTCTTCGATGGCGCCGGCATCCAGCAGCGCCTGGATGCGAACGCTGGGATAAACGCGGCGTTTCAGAATCCCGGCGCGATACAGATCGAGAAACCCGTCCGCCAGCATTTCGGTGCAGCCGTACAAGCCGCGATCGAAAGGTTGGGTGCCGCCTTCGCGTTCGATCAGCGAGGTATAACGGCCGCGGATACCGAGTTCATCCAATGCCTGGCGGAACAGGTCCGGACGTTCGTGCCGCAGCTGCAAGGCGTAAACGATCGCGTCGCTCAATTCACCGATGCCAAGCTGCAATGTGCCGCCGTCCTTGATCAGTGAACTGACATGCATGGCGATCATGTACTGGGCGGTGCCGATCGGCAGATTGGGCGGCGCAAATAGCGGATAGTCGTAGGCGCGATTGTCGACCAGGAAATCGAAGTATTCCGCGGGCACGATGGCATCGCCGTACATGTAAGGCAGTTCCGGATGCATCTGCCCGATGAACGCGAAGCGCCGGCCTTTAGCGCGCTCCGCTGCGATATGCGGCAATAGATCTGCCGTCAGATCGGGATTGCAGCTCAGACTGAGCTGTTCGGCGGAGTTCTCGCCCGCCGGTGCCGGAGCCACCAGCTGTGCCAGCACATTCATTCCGCGTTGCAGCCCATCGCGCACCACGTGGGTGTAGTTGCTGCTGAGATAGTGCTGTTGCAGATGCGAATTGTTGAGCCATGCACCGGGTTCGAGAAAGAATTCGCTCACTTCGATGTTGGGTGGCAATTTGCCACGCTCGAGCAGCTCGATGTATTCAAGATCGGGGTAGTCGCCGAATACCCGTGCGACGAACGGTTGCAGCAAGCGTCGTTCCAACTCGCTATGCCAACGAGGCGTGCGCAGCGACAGGCCGGTGAGAATTTTCAGATGAATGCGTTCATCGCGCAGCGCCCGTTGGACGAATGCATTCACCAGTGGATTGGGTTTGCCAATACCCACCGGCAGCCCCATGACGATTTGCGTCCCTACTCGATCGAGGGTGGCGTCGACGCATTCGCCTAGATCGGTGAAGCGACGGGGTAATGCTGCATTCATGGAGGAGAATGTACCCGATGCGTACGGCGGACATCAGCTGCCGCGGTAGCGGCGTCGGCGATTCAACTACGTGGTGAGCTGCGAAGCACTTCCGTGTCCGGACGTGCCCGGCGCGCGTAGCCCAGGCCAGTTATTTTTGCAGGCGCAACTGGAATTGTATCTTCACGTCGTTACCCACCCAACTGGTGTCTTTCCACTCTCCTTGCCCGATGCCGAAGTCCAGACGCTTGAGTTGTGCAGTTCCTTTGAGTAGTCCACCGGCCGCATCAGGCTGAAACGTGAACTCGATGGGGACGTCTTTGGTGACATCTCGCAGCGTAAGTTTGCCGCTGGCAGTGAATTTACCGCCGCCCTTGTCGGTGAACTTGTCGGCGAGGTAATGGCCGGTCGGCCAGCGCTTGACGTCAAAAAAATCGGGGCCTTGCAGGGTTTCGTCGCGGTCCTTGTCCTTGGAATTGGCGGATTTTAGATCGACCGTGACATCGAACCGGCTGGTGGCCACATCTTGCGGGTCGAATTGAATGTTGGCGCTGAATTTCTGAAATGCGCCCTCGAAGGGCGCGCCCGCCTGTACGCCCGAAAATTTCAGCGTGCTTTGGGCGGGGTCGGTTTTCCACTGGGTGGCCGCGAGGGCGACAAGCGTCACGAGTGCCGAACCCAATAGCGCCGCGATCCGAATTTTCATGCTGTCTCCAAATAAAGTCGCCAGCGAATCAGTCTGCGCTGGTCTTGAACGCAGGATGACTCACAATGTTTCTCAACCGATCTTGCCCCGCAGCCGCATCGGCAGCATGCGGCGCAGTACGTCGTCCTTATTCCAGAAGTGATGTTTCAGCGCGGCCAGAATATGCAACAGCGCCACAAAAAACAGAATGCTGGCCAGCACTTCATGGACCGTCTTGAAAAACTCGAACAGACCCTCATCGGGCGCGACCAGGTTGGGAAAAGTGAACAATCCAAACCAGCTCACCGAGTAGTTCTTGGCGGAGGACATCAGCAAACCGGAAAGCGGTTGCAGCAGTAACACGGCGTACAGTACGAAGTGGGAAAAATGCGCGCCCCGGCGTTCCCAAGCCGACATGCCGGGAGGTAGCCGCGGCGTCGGACTCGACCATCTCCATAGCAGACGCAGCACCGCGAGCGCGAATATCGTCATACCGATCGACTTGTGGCGTGCCAGCGTCGCGAGCTTGTGGATGCCCATCGGCATACGGTCTGCCTCACTGGCGAGGACGTATTGCGCAACGATCATGGCAACGATCACCCAGTGAAACAACTGAGCCACTGCGCCATAGCGCAATTCGGAGCTGCGTATCTGCATATGCATCGATTCCTCAGGCCGGCGTTGCGGCTAGTTTAAGGTATTCTCGAGCGGATGAGCTTGCGCATGAACAAATACGCGGAATGGGTTTGCGTCTTGGCGCTCGCTGCATCTTTGGCGATGCTGCAGAGCGCGTGCACGCCGGCGGCACGCGGACCTGCCGCTGCGACCAACGCATCCCTACCTCAGCGGCCGCTCGATTCTCGTGGCGCAGAGGTCTATGACATCGTGCCGGCACGCTCTGAGTTGCACGTTTTGGTGTATCGCGGCGGGCCGCTTGCGCGCTTGGGGCACAACCATGTCGTGAGTTGTGCAAATGTCGTCGGCAGTGTGTGGAGGGTAGAACCATTCGAGCGTTCGGGTTTTGAGATCCACTTTGCCGTGAAAGATCTCATCGTCGATGCTCTGGAGAGCCGGCGTGCGGAAGGCGAGCAGTTTGTGTCGGAAGTGCCCTCCGATGCGCGCGAAGGCACCTATCGCAATCTGCTGAAGCCAGAAGTCCT
>FTEP01000460.1_pt1 | contig 26046 bp, 20 predicted proteins | sample 1640251 | NCBI WGS metagenome assembly FTEP01 (sample SAMEA3914816, study PRJEB12502) | metagenome | biome: forest; material: soil | place: USA | collected 2011-09-16 | depth 0.3 m | reverse complement strand
TCATGGTGGTGCTGCTCGAGCAGACCACGCCGGGCGAACGGCTTGCGATGGTAAAAGTGAACTAAGGTCGCTGTGATGGCGACCGTCTCGCATACGGCGGTACGGTCGCCCTTCCACAGATTCACTTCCGCTGACGCAGCGCGGCCCTTGTTGCCACGCTGGAATCTTCGCGGGAGAAATTTTGAGCCCCGCTGCGAACTGACCGGCGACAGGCCGCTCTTCAGATGAGTGGCAACGATGTCGTTTGCCTATATGTATTTTCGGCCTGAGGCCCTGCTTTTAAATCCCGCTCGCGTGCAGCAGTTTCCCGCATGTTTCGTTTGGCATTCCCACTGACAGCTCTTTCTCACGACGTGGGCCCTGAAATCGCCAACACAATTCCACGGTTCTACCGCGCTCAACTGTAACGGCCGGAACCCCGATCCACCTTTGACACTTGCGTACTCGTCCACCGCCATCGACGACGCTATACGGATTTTTTAGGAAGCGACGAACCCTGTAATGGCGAGCGCGGGGGCGCTGCTAGAGTCGCTGGACGGCCGATTGTACAGCCGGAGTGATTTCCATGAGTGACGATAAGCGGGTGATTATCGTGGGCGCTGGGCCGGCGGGCTTGGTTACGGCGCTCGGACTGGCAAAAAAAGCAATACAGGTCACGCTCATCGATCAGGATTCGGGCGTCAACGATTCGCCACGCGCCAACGCTTACTTGCCCTCGACGATCAAGGTGCTGGATGAACTCGGTGTGTTGGATGACGCCAAGGCGGCGGCAGTGGTCGGCTACGAATATCAGCTGCGATTCGCGCTGACAGGAAACATCGGCCGGCTGAACCATCACTCCATAGAAGGCCTGACGCCGTACGCCTACATCCTGTTCTTCGGTCAGCACGTACTCGCGGAAATCCTTCTCAAGCATCTAAACGAGCTCCCCAACGTAACGATCAGCTGGAACACTGCTTTCACGGGCGTGGAACAACACGCCGACGGAGTGCGGGTGACCGTTAACACCCCTGCGGGACCACAGACCTTGGAGGGTGCGTGGCTGATCGGAGCGGACGGAGCTCGCAGCAGCGTGCGCCGCGCGATCGGGGTCGAGTTCGATGGCTTCACCTGGCCCGAATGTTTCATGGCTACCAATGTTTACTATGACTTCGAGCGGCATGGCTATTCTTACGCCACGATGATTGCGGACAAGGAAAATTGGGCTGTAATCACTAAGATCGACAGTCAGAATCTCTGGCGGGTTGCATACCAGGAAAGCAGTGAAGTCGCGGAAGCAACCCGCGTGGCCCGAATTCCTGAACATTACCGGCGCTATATCCCCGAGGGACAGCCTTATGAATTGGCGCGTGCCAATTCATATCGAGTTCACCAACGGGCGGCAACAAGTTTCCGAGTCGGACGCGTCTTGCTGGCAGGCGATGCGGCGCACTCGACCAATCCGATTGGCGGCTTCGGGTTCACCTCGGGGGTGCAGGACGCGGATGCCCTCGTTAAATACCTGCCGGCCTTCATGACTGGCGAGGCCGCTGAAGACATCCTCGATTGGTATGCCTACGAACGACGTCGAGTATTCTTGAAAGTTGCCAATCCCACGGCCATCGAAATGAAACGCCGTTTGCAGGAAACAGACCCTGCAGTTCGGGTGCAGGACGAGAAAAATTTCTTTGCTCTAATGGCCGACCGAAAGCAGGTGGAGGAAGCGCTCATGTCGATTTTCCTGATGTCCGGCCGACCCTATCAACCCGACTGGAAGACAACGCTGCTCAAACAAGATCAGGCGATCAGTACCACTGCGGCGACCCCCATCGCCGGCGCCGCGGCTACTGCCAAGAGCCATTAACCGACCACTGAGTTTGAATTCTGCGTTTCCTGAAGCAAAATTCAACGCGCTGTTTGGAAACGAGTGTGCAGTCGCAGAGGCTGAGGACGAAAGTAGGCTGAGCGCCATGGAGCGATCGCGCAGCTAAGCCTTGTTATACTGGGTATGAGCTTTCGGCGCGATTCATAGCTGAATTAACAGACCATTCAAATCGGAATAATTTCATGAAGCACCGTCACGCACTTCTTTCGGTCCTGTGCGCAACAGCGTTGCCCTTGGTCGCGTCCGCTGCAGAGTCTGCGGCACAGCAGATCGTGGCACATCATCTGGAAGCATCGGGTAAGGGTGATGTCGAAGCTGTTGCGGCTGACTATGCTGACAACGCGATCCTGATCCTGCCCGACACCGTGGTCAGGGGCAAAAAGGCGATCCGGGACACCTTCGCGAAACTGCTGACTCCCGGCGCCTCCCAGCTTGCGCCGGTCGTGACCGAAAAGAGAGTATTCGAAGGAGATATTGGCTACATCGTCTGGACTCAGAATGCCGGCAAGCCGGGCGAGGTGCGAGGTTCGGATACCTTTGTCGTGCGCAATGGAAAAATTGTGACGCAGACAGTCATGATGGTGCCGAAGTAGATCCGTGTGCAAAGAGCGCCTGCGTTCGAATCAAGCGGGAGGCTAAGCGACGAGCCTACGATCGGGTGCGCGACAAAGTCGCGCGACCACTGCGAGTTGGTTTCGAACATCGATATGACCTTCTCATATTTTTTTCTGCGTGATCTAGTCGCCACACACAGTTTGCGGACTCATGCGCGGCAGCTTCTTGCAAGGCGCAGCGTCGTCGAGCCCTGCTACGTCACCGGCCGCACTCACACATCTCGCTCAAACGTAAGTTTCGCGTACCTGCAGAAGCCTATTTTCCTTGCTACTTCGTTCTTCCAAGTGAATAGAAGCAAGAATTCGTCTCGAAGGCGGCTATTCTCGGATACCAACCGTGACTTCCCATTGCCAAGGAAAAAGTAAGACGCCTGTTGGGGTGGCTGTCACGCTTAAGTTTTTGAACCTGCAGTCATGAACTATTGCCCTGCGTGTGGCGAGAAAGTTACCGTATTGGTGCCGCCGGGCGACCACCTTCCGCGGCACGTTTGCACCGTGTGCAAGACGGTTCACTATCAGAACCCGCGCTTCATCGTCGGCTGCATTCCTGAATGGGAGGGCAAAATCCTGCTGTGTCGCCGTGCAATCGAGCCACGTTTGGGCTTTTGGACGTTTCCGGCAGGATTCATGGAAAATGGCGAAACTCTACAGTCCGCGGCGGCCAGAGAGTCGATGGAAGAAGCACTCGCAAACGTCGCAATCGGGTCGATGCTGGCGATCGTCCATGTGCTGCACGCGGCTCAGGTGCATGTAATATTTCGGGCCCGACTGCTGGATACTCAGATCGGCGCAGGCCCGGAGAGCCTCGAAGTAGGCTTGTATAGCGAAAGCGAAGTCCCCTGGAACGCAATTGCATTCAGAAGCGTCGATTTCGCGTTGCGTCGCTACTTTGAAGATCGAAAGACTGGTCTTGAGCCGCTACACTTCCACGACATCGATTTGTCCCAGCATCGGCCAGCGACTTGAAAGGGCGCAGCCGGAGGCTTGGGTCGCAGCATATGCCGCAACTTTCTTTGGCACGTGCAGTGGTCTTTGGCAGAATAGCCGCCCTCTTAATAGCCGACGCCGATCCGCGGAGTTACCGATGACTTTTGTCGTCACCGAAAACTGCATCAAATGCAAATACATGGACTGCGTGGAGGTATGCCCCGTCGATTGCTTTCATGAGGGACCCAACTTTCTCGTTATTGACCCCGATGAGTGCATCGATTGCACGCTTTGCGAGCCCGAATGCCCGGCCGAAGCCATTTTTTCCGAAGAGGAGGTTCCTGCAGGACAGGAGAAGTTCACGCAGCTGAACGCTGAATTAGCGAAGAACTGGCCGGTGATCACCGAGAAGAAAGAGGCGCCAGCCGATGCGAAGGAATGGGACGGTAAAAGCGGCAAGCTTGCGTTGCTGGAGCGTTGAACTCAGGAATCGTGACTAGTTGCTGGACTTGCGCGCGGCTCCAGTGAGTGGAGCACCGCCATCTAGATACTGCGCGAGCTGCGCAGCGGGCACATATCCGCCCACCATCTCGCCGCTTTCGGTGAAAATCGATGGCGTCCCGTTGACCCCGATTTGATTTCCTAATTCGTACTCGGCCGCGACGGGCGTGACGCATTGCGCCGCGTTGACCGCTTGCCCGAGTTTGGCTCGAGTGAGTGCGTCTTTACGATCCTTAGAACACCACACTGCCTCGGCCTTTTTCCACGAAGCGCTGCCGGGCCCGGTACGCGGGAAGGCGGCGTAACGCACGCTGATTCCCAATTTATTGTATTGCGCGATCTCACTGTGCAGCTGGCGGCAGTAACCACAATCCATATCGGTGAATACCGTGACGGTATGTTTCGGGTGAGGGGGCGAAAATACAATCAGCTGATCGTCCTTCAGTCCGGCAAGCGCCTTGATTCTGGTTGCCGTACGGCGCGTTTCGGTCATATTGGTACGCGTCTCAAGCTCATACATGTCACCGGTAATGAGATATTTGCCGTCGCTCGTGACGTAGCCGACGGACGAGCCCAGCGATACCTCGAACAGGCCATTGACCGGCGAGACATGAATATCCTCCGCTTTTATGCCCGGAATCTTGCGCGCGATCAACGTCTTGACCTCAGCTGATTTGTCTGTGGCGGGCGCAACATCATCAGCCGCACCACTGCTTTGCACGCCGAGCGCGATACCAGTTAGCAGGCCGGCGAGTGCCAAGGATGAAAGCTTGAACATGGAGACTCCGATTCAAAAGCGGCTGACATGCAGCAATTCGACTGACGGAGGCGATCAGGGTTCACCCCCCGTCGGGAGTCTAGCAACTGGCACCAGAATGCGGCAGGGGGCGTTTAGCCGCGCGGATGATGTTGCGCGTGGAGCTCCTTCAAGCGCTCCCGCGCCACATGAGTATAAATTTGGGTGGTCGACAGATCGCTGTGTCCCAGCAGCATCTGCACCACGCGCAGATCAGCCCCGTGATTGATGAGGTGCGTTGCGAACGCGTGACGCAGCGTGTGTGGCGACAAATGCTTTTGAACGCCGCCTTTGTGGGCGTAGCGCTTAATGATGTGCCAGAACGCCTGCCGGGTCATTCGGTCGCCGCGCCGGGTTGGAAAAAGATAGTCGGTCTGCCGGTCAAGCAAGATTTCGAGGCGGGGACCGCGGAAGAAATCGTTGAGCCACCGCATTGCTTCTTCGCCTAGCGGAATGAGTCTTTCCCGATCTCCTTTGCCCACGACACGGATCACCCCCTGATTTACGTTTACCTGCCCCGCTTTGAGGTTAACGAGTTCGGTAACGCGCAGTCCCGTGGCATATAGAACTTCGAGCATTGTACGATCGCGGTGACCCAGCGGGTCCGTAACCTCGGGCGCATTGAGGAGTGCGTCGACTTCCTCCTCCGTCAGGGACTTAGGGAGCGAACGGCCGATCTTCGGCATCGCAATTTGAGCTGTAGGATCTTCGTTCACCACACCTTCACGCAGTGAGTACCGGTAAAAGCGCCTAAAACTGGAAAGCTGACGCGCTGTCGAGCGCGGGCGGGCGCCGGCTTCGACGCGCCACGCTATGAACCCGAGCACGTCTGTTCGGCCCGCAGCGGCGATCTTCGTGCCGCGGGCATCTAACCAACGGTCCAAGGCCGTAAGATCAGCGCGATACGCTGATAGGGTATTGGGCGACAAACCTCGCTCCATCCATACCGCGCTCAAAAATCGATCAATCAGCGCCGCGGCAGGACTGGCCGGCAAATCGGCCGAAGAATTCTGTCCCGTCCGGGAGGCGAGTGTAGTCTTGTTTGCGGTGCTCATACGCTGGGGTTCGAGCCACGTGCAGTTGCAGTAGCGCGGGTTGCTCGTGTAACTGATGTGTCCATGGCAACGCAGTATGCTGGTGAGCCCCGGATGTCGGCGTGAATCTAATCACAGATGACCGCGGCTATTGACATAACGAGAACCAGTTCACAGAAACCATGGAATGCAAGTGAATATAGGCGCAATCGCATGAAGCCTACTTTGCCGATCGCTACTGCAGCTGAAGCACCGCTCAAAGTGCGGCCGACCTTGGCAGGCGTTTGGGCCGGATTAGTGTTTCTGCTGCTGACGTTGTCTGCATTCGTAGTGGTGCTCCTGACCCCTGGCAAGCGCAATCGCAGTGCAATAGCACGACGTGCGGCGCGGATATTTTTGGCGTTGGCGGGCATCGACTTGCAGCTGGAGCATTTAGAACGGCTTCCTGTGGGTGCCTGTGTCGTGGTTGCCAATCATGCGAGTTACCTCGATGGTGTCGTCATCAAGGCAGCACTGCCGGCGCGCTTCACATTCATCATAAAGAAGGAAATTTTGCATGTCCCGGTCGCAGGGCTATTTCTGCGTTTGATCGGCTCCGAGTTCGTCGATCGTTTCAATCGTCATTCAGGGGCAATCGACACCCGCCGGTTGCTGCGAGCAGCCGGTAATGGCCAGTCGTTAGGATTCTTCCCGGAAGGCACGATTCCGTCCGCAATCGGCATCGCGCAATTTCACACCGGTGCTTTTGTAATTGCGGCCCGCGCGGGTCTTCCAGTGGTGCCGATCGCGATTTGCGGTACCCGCGCTGCCCTGCCGCTGGGAAGCATCTGGTTGAAGCCCGGAAAAGTCACACTCTCCATCTTGCCGGCTGTGAGCGCCGAAGGAAAAAAATCGCAAGCCGCTGCGGTCGCGCTGCGTGATGCTGCACGGCTGACCATTCTGTCTGCGCTACGCGAACCCGATCTGACCGCTGGCGCACAACCTACCGTTACGCAGCCGCGCCGCGCCACTTCCTGATCCGCGCGCTAGTAATGGACTTGCATATAATGCGTCGCAAGACGACCGAATCAACAAACGTGCTGAGAAGCTGCCACTCTTTAACTGGGCAGCGCTCAGCGATGTTCGCAAGGGCCGCAAAACCATGACCTCTGATGTCTTCATCATCGCCGCGCGACGTACCCCCATCGGAGCATTCCAGGGTGCCCTAAGCACAGTGGCAGCCCCGGAGCTCGGAAGCATTGCAACTCGCGCCGCCCTGCATGACGCCGGTGTCGCGGCGTCATTGATCGATGAGGCGGTTTTTGGATGCGTGTTGGCGGCGGGACTCGGGCAAGCGCCCGCTAGACAAGCTGCATTGGCTGCGGGTTTGGCAGCAAGCATTCCGACAACAACTCTCAACAAAATGTGTGGCTCAGGCATGAAGGCCGTGATGCTGGCATGCGACCAAATTCGCGCGGGCTCCGCGTCAGTGATGATGGCCGGCGGTTTCGAATCCATGAGCAACGCACCGTATCTTCTCCCCAAGGCTCGGCAGGGTTATCGAATGGGGCACGGGCAAATCATCGACCACATGATGTGGGACGGCTTGCAAAATGCCTATGGCGAACGCGAGTCGATGGGTGTATTCGCGGAAAACACGGCGCAGACATTTGGTTTTTCGCGTGCCGATCAAGATGCATTCGCCACCGAGTCGGTACGTCGTGCGTTAGCTGCAGTAAAGGACGGAAAATTCAGCGCCGAGATCACCCCTGTCACGGTGAACAACCGCAAGGCCGAGCGCATCGTCGATACCGATGAAACACCGTTCACTTGTGACATCGGTAAAATTCCGCAACTTAAACCGGCATTTCGCAGCGACGGCACAGTGACGGCCGCGAGTTCTTCTTCCATTTCCGATGGCGCGGCGGCCATAGTGCTGGCGGACTCCCACACAGTGGAACGACTCAAACTACATCCCCTGGCACGCGTGGTGTCTTACGTTTCGCACGCTCAAGCTCCAGAGTGGTTCACAACTGCTCCCGTCGGGGCCATCACCAAGCTACTGCGCAAAATCGACTGGTCCGTCGAGCAGGTCGACTTGTTCGAAATTAACGAAGCGTTTGCGTGCGTCACGATGGCGGCGATGCGTGAGCTGGAAATTGGCGCTGCGCGAGTCAACGTTTACGGCGGTGCATGTGCCCTCGGCCACCCAATCGGCGCAACGGGCGCGAGAATTTTGACGACGCTGGTGCACGCAATGCGCGGACGTAAGGCTCAGCGCGGCATAGCTTCGTTGTGTATAGGCGGCGGCGAAGCGACTGCAATGGCGGTTGAATTGTGCGACTGAGCAGCCTGAACGACATTGTTTTCGGCGTTGACCACCGTGGCATCGCCACACTGGCGTTGAACCGTCCCGAAAAACGCAATGCCTTCACGCCGCGACTTATTGCCGAATTTTCACAGGCGTGCGATCACGTACAAAACGATTCCGCCATTCGCGTACTGGTAATTACCGGGACGGGTAGTTCGTTTTGCGCTGGTGCCGATCTTGAACATATGCGAGTCATGGCAGATGCCCCGCGAGAAGAAAATTACGCCGATGCCGTGGCGCTCGGACACTGCTTGCGGCAGCTCGCCCAATTGCCGAAGCCGTGCATTGCGCGTGTGAACGGCAGTGCGTACGGCGGCGGACTGGGATTCATTGCCTGCGCCGACATTGCCATTGGAGTGAGCACTGCAAAATTTGCATTGAGCGAGGTTAGGCTGGGCTTGGTGCCGGCCGTCATTTCAACCCATATGGTCGCCGCAATAGGAGTGCGGCAGGCAAGGCGGTTATTTTTGAGTGCCGCTATGTTCGATGCCGTAGAGGCTCAGACTATAGGTCTATTACACACAATCACCGCCCCTGAAGATCTTGACGACGCGGTCAACAAGGAAATCGACAGCTTGTTGCAAGGCGCCCCTGAAGCGCAGCGCGTAGCCAAAGATCTGCTGCTACGTATCGCTTGCGCAGACACTCAATTATTGCGCGAGAACGAATCGTTCACCGCGGCGGTGCTGTCAGAGGTCCGTGCGGGAAAAGAAGCCAAAGCGGGAATCGCTGCATTCCTTGCAAAACGATTGCCGCCTTGGAGTCCGCAGTCTTGATCGCACGACGCGTTCCGTTGCATAGGGCCCTGTGGCTCTCAACACGGAAACCGTGGCATGCAAAATAGATGCAATCAAAGTATTCGGGCATCCGTGCCCCAGCCTGTCAGCGCGCCCTCGCGTTCCTTGGGACGCCTCCCTGATCCCCACAGGTGTTCCCCACTCTATAAAGCGACATTTGTAGGCAGTTACCCTCATTGGATCTAAGTTTTTTTCGCAAGACCTCATGCTTGGACATAACTTCCATCCGACATTCATCCGCAACGTTGCGGTGATACGGACCTATCTTCGGAGGACGGCTGAATGAATCTTTCGGGTAAGTCTGTAGTCGTGACTGGAGCGGGTGCCGGTATTGGGAGGGCAATTGCCGTGGCCTTCGCGCGTAAAGGCGCGCAAGTTTCCGTGCTCGATATCAACGCGGCCAACGCGGAGCAAACAGCAATGCTCTGCGGTGAAAATGGTTTTGCCGCGAACGCCTACACGTGTGATGTTACCGATGAAGTGCAGATTACTCAGGCTCTGAACGCGGTAGTAAGCGATGCTGGACGGCTGGACGTACTGGTAAATAACGCCGGAATCATGCGCGACGCTTTGCTGGTCAAGGTCGAGAACGACAAGGTCGTCGACAAAATGAGCCTGCAGCAGTGGCAGACCGTAATAGACATAGACCTGACCGGTGTCTTCCTTTGTGGCCGCGAGGCTGCCGCGTGGATGGTAAATCTCGGCAACGGCGGCGCAATCATCAACATCTCCAGCATTTCACACGCCGGCAACTATGGACAGTCGAATTACAGCGCTGCCAAAGCGGGTGTGATTGCCATGACCACGGTCTGGGCCAAGGAATTGGCGCGCTTCAACATCCGAGCCGCCGCGATTGCGCCGGGCTTCACGCGCACCGCGATTCTTGAAGCCATGCGTCCGGAGTTGCTGCACAAAGCTTTGCAACATGTCCCTCTGCAACGTCTGTGCGAGCCGGAAGAAATCGCGCAAGGCGCTCTGTTCATCGCCGAAAATGATTTCTATTCGGGAAGGGTATTGGAAATCGACGGCGGCTTGCGGCTCTAGAAAGCCATACTGTAATGGTGCAAGTGCGGGAGTTCTCGATGAGATACCGCCAATGGTCTAGTGCAGCGAGCGAATATGAGGACTGGAGCTGAAGATGATCGAACGCGATGTGATGACGTATGACGTGGTGATTGTGGGAGCGGGGCCGGCGGGCTTGGCTTGTGCCATCCGCTTGAAGCAACTCAAACCCGATACCAACATCTGCGTTCTGGAAAAAGGCTCTGCCGTGGGCGCGCATTCCTTATCCGGCGCGGTGCTGGAACCTGCTGCACTGGAAGAGCTGCTACCGAATTGGCGCAGCGAGTACAACGCAATGAAGGTGCCGGCTGTGGAAGACGACGTGCGCCTCATGACGCGCACCGGCTCTTTGAAATTGCCCACATGGGCGATCAATCTTTCGCCGATGAACAATCATGGCAATATCATCGTGTCGTTGGGACAGCTTACCGCATGGCTGGCGCAGCAGTCCGAGGGGCTCGGCATCGATGTATTTCCCGGGTTCGCCGCCGCTGAGGCGTTGTTCAGCGAACACGGCGCGGTCAAGGGCGTACGCATCGGCGACATGGGCTTGCAGCGCGACGGTACGCCGGGTCCGCACTTCACCGCGGGTGTCGAAATCCATGCCGGCGTAACCGTGCTCGCCGAGGGCGCGCGCGGCTCGATTTCGAAACAGCTCATCAAACGCTTCGATTTGAGCGCCGGAAAGGACCCGCCAACCTTCGGGCTGGGCCTAAAGGAATTATGGCAGCTGCCGCCGGGACGCGTGCAGCCGGGACGCATTGAGCATGCGTTCGGTTGGCCGCTCGATCGTAAAACCTACGGGGGGAGCTTTCTCTATCATCTCGACGGCGATCGCGTATACGTCGGCTACGTCGTCGGCCTCAGCTACCAAGATCCTGGTTTGAAGCCATTCGAAGCGTTCCAGCAATTCAAACACCATCCCCGCATCAAGCCGCTGCTCGATGGCGGTGAAATCCTAGCGGCAGGTGCCCGCACCATCGCGACAGGCGGCTATCAATCGCTGCCGAAATTGGAAATGCCCGGCGCGATGTTGATCGGGGATGCCGCCGGCACTCTCAATGTATTCAAGATAAAGGGCATTCACCAAGCAATACGGTCTGGATCGCTGGCAGCCGAACAGATCGCCGAATGTGGCAGCAGCACCGGCTATGACGCTCGCTGGCGGGCGTCCCGAGGCCATCGTGAATTGCGCGAAGTGCGCAACTTCAAGCCCGCATTCAAAGGGGGACTGTATACCGGCATGGCAAATGCCGGGGTTGAAGCGCTGCTGAAAGGAAAAACTCCGTGGACACTGAAAAATACTGCCGATTGGTCGGCGCTGGAAAAACTCGATCAATACTCATCGCCCGACCGCGGCTGGGTGGAGCGCTCACTACCGCCGAGGGATCGCGTCTCGTCGGTATTCTTTGCGGGTAACGTTCACGACGAGTCGCAACCTGTTCACCTCAAGGTGCATGACACGTCGATCTGTGTTGGTCGCTGCACCCAAGAATATGGCAATCCATGTGAAAATTTTTGCCCGGCGGGAGTGTACGAAATGGTCGACGATGCGGCCGGAGGGCGCCGGCTGCAAATCAATGCGGCAAATTGCGTGCACTGCAAAGCCTGCGATATCAAGGACCCCTACGAAATCATTACATGGACGACACCCGAAGGAGGTTCGGGTCCAAATTATCAGAACCTGTAGAAGCCTATAGAAAAATATGATTTGTAACGCGCGCGAGCACAGCCGCGGTCAATTCCATATTCCCAGAGTGGCTAGCGCCGGTACAATCGGCGTTAGCCACCGACCACCGCACCTATGCCTACACCACTCTGGTCACCGCCCGCCGAACGTATCGAGCAGTCGAACCTGATGCGCTTCGTGCGCCGCGTTCGCAGCCTTCATCAAGCGACCGTTCACGACTTCGCTTCTCTGCACAAATGGTCCATCGAATATCCGGAGCTGTTCTGGAGCGAGGTCTGGCGCTTCTGCGAAGTCAAGGCACAGCGCGAATACAGCGAGATTCTGGAGGATGGCAAGCGTATGCCCGGCGCGCGCTGGTTCCAGGGCGCGGAATTGAATTTCGCAGAAAACCTGTTGCGCGATGCGGACGACAGCACGGCGATCATCTTCAGCGATGAATCGGGCTCGCGCCGCGAACTGACACGCCGCGAGTTGCGGCAAGAAGTCGCCCGTGTTGCTGCGGGTTTGCGGGCCGTGGGAGTAACTGCCTCAGATCGTGTTGCGGGTTATCTGCCTAACATTCCCGAAACGGTGATTGCGATGCTGGCCGTAACAAGCATCGGCGCCATTTGGTCTTCGTGCTCTCCCGACTTTGGCGCCGCAGGCGTCGTGGAGCGCTTCGGCCAGATCGCGCCGAAAGTGCTGTTCACCGCAGATGGCTACGTTTACGCAGGCAAACGCATCGATTCGCTCGCCACTGTCAAAACCGTGCTGGAACAGATCTCCAGCATTCAGCACGTGATCGTTGTGCCTTATCTAAGTGCCGTAACAGACCTGTCGGCGCTGCCGCAAGCGGTATCGTTCGATGACTTCGGTGAGATCGGCGCGACGCTTGCATTTGCATATGGCTCTTTCGATCAGCCGCTGTACATCCTGTACTCCTCCGGCACTATTGGCCCGCCCAAGTGCATCGTGCACGGTGCCGGAGGTACGCTGCTACAGCTTCTCAAGGAACACGTGCTGCACGTAGATATCAAGCCCGGAACCCGGCTGTTCTACTTTACGACGTGCGGCTGGATGATGTGGAACTGGATGGTGAGCGCGCTGGCGGCTGGCGCGACTATCGTGCTGTACGAGGGTTCTGCGCTGCACCCGGATGCTCGATCGCTGTGGCGCATGGCTGCGCAAGAAAAAATTCACATTTTCGGCACGAGTCCGCGTTTTTTGGCCGCTTGCGAACGCGCCAAACTCAATCCCGGAAGCGAATTCGATCTCAGTGCATTGCACACGGTGTTGTCGACCGGTTCGCCGCTGCCGCCGGAAAGTTTTCGATACGTTTATCGCGCGGTGAAAGCGGATGTGCTGGTGGGATCCATCTCCGGCGGGACCGACATAGTGTCGTGCTTTGCTCTGGCCGCGCCCACTCTTGCGGTGTATGAAGGCGAGATCCAGTGTCGGGGCCTGGGCATGAAGGTAGAAATCTACGACGATGACGGCAGGCCCGTCGAGCGACGCAAAGGCGAATTGGTTTGCAGCGCGCCGTTTCCTTCCATGCCGCGCGGATTCTGGAACGATGTCGACGGATCGAAGTACCAAGCTGCGTATTTCGCGCGGTTTCCCAATGTGTGGTGTCACGGTGACTATGCGCTGCTTACCGAACATGGCGGCATGATCATTTACGGGCGATCGGACGCCGTGCTCAATCCCGGCGGGGTGCGCATCGGCACCGCCGAAATCTATCGCCAGGTCGCAAAAGTCGACGAGGTGGTGGAGAGTCTGGCGATCGGCCAAGAGTGGCAAAACGACGTGCGAGTAGTGTTGTTCGTGAGGCTGCGTGAAGGTCTGGCGCTCGACGCCAGCCTGGAAAATCAAATTAAAGCGGTGATCAGGCGAAACACGACGGCGCGGCACGTCCCGGCGCGTATCGTTCAAGTACCCGATTTGCCCAAGACCATGACGGGCAAGTTGGTTGAATTGGCAGTGCGCAATGTCGTGCATGGCGAGCCGGTCAAGAACACCGAAGCCCTGGCCAATCCCGAATCGCTGGACTATTTCCGCGATCTGCCGGAGCTGCGCAGCTGACGCCCACCGTTGATGAGCGATCACTCTCTGCCCCTGCCACAGATCTCGCTGCGGTCGCTCTACGAGCGCGAACGCGCACGGCTGCACTATTCCCGTGATCCGGCGCAACTCGCGGCTGTGGACCGCTTGCAAAAGCTGCAAGATGTTCTCATCGCGGACAGCGCGCCGCGCGGTGTGCTTGGAGCCGTTTTAGGCCGCAAAAACCCGCCGCTAAACCGACGCGGTCTGTACCTGTGGGGCGGAGTCGGCCGCGGAAAAACCTGGCTAATGGATCTGTTCTTCAACTCGCTGCCGCTCAAGCAGAAACAACGCACCCACTTCCATCGTTTCATGCAATGGGTACACGATGAACTCGGTAAGCATGGGCAGCACGCTGAACCGCTGCAATCGATCGCGCAGAAGATTGCGCGCAAAACCCGCGTGCTGTGTTTCGACGAATTTTTTGTGTCAGACATCGCCGATGCAATGCTGCTGGGAAAGCTTTTTGAATATATGTTCGAGCGCGGAATCACCGTAGTGGCGACCTCGAACGTTCCACCCGATGCTCTGTACAAGGACGGGCTGCAGCGGGCTCGCTTTCTTCCCGCCATCGAACACCTGAAGCGACATATGGAAGTACTGCGGGTCGATGGCGGCACCGACTATCGGCTGCGAGTCTTGAGCAAGGCGCGAACCTGGCTGGTAAACAGCAACGCCGATGCGATGCACGGCGAACTGCAAACAGTGTTCGAAAATATCGCAGGAGAGCCCGGCCGGTCGAATTCGATGCTGCTCGTCAATCACCGCAAGCTGCATCCCAAGCGCCAGAACGAAGATGTCGTGTGGTTCGGTTTCGCCGAATTGTGCGAAGGCCCGCGCAGCCAGTTGGACTATATCGAGCTGGCACGTTGCTATCACGCGGTGCTGCTCAGCGATGTGCCGGTGCTCGACGCACAACGAGAGAATCCGGCGCGGCGCTTCATTTCGCTGGTCGATGAGTTTTACGATCGGGACGTGAAGCTCATTTGCAGCGCCGCCGCACCGATAGCAGATATCTATCAAGGGCATGCTTTACGATTTGAATTCGAGCGCACCAAGAGCCGCCTGATCGAGATGCAATCTGAACAGTATCTGGCGCGGCCACATAAAGCGTGACGCGTTATAGCCGCTCCAGCTGCTAAAATAGGTGCGCGTCTGCACGCGAATTGGCCCGACTTCCGCACACAAGAACCTTGAGCCGCGCAGTTCGCGCTACTGCACGAGCGTCAGCTCGCGAAGCTATGCCGCAGACCCGCACCGTCGGCCGTCTATATGAACGACAACTGCCGGAAGCGTTCAAACCCAGGGGAGTGCCTCATTCGCTAAATCGTTGGATAAGCTGATGCAGCCCGCGGCCCGGCTCAACATCGGCTTTCAGTCTAGATGCTTGTAATGTACAGCGGAAAGTGCATGCGCTGCGCAGCGGGTACGGGTCGGCTCTCGGTAGTAAGGCATGTCGGGCAGTCCTGGTTATAATGCCGCGCTTCATGCGCTGCCATGGAGACATGTGGCACGAGCGGGAGATTATTGGTGAGAACAACTGCAGAATTCAAAATCAGCTACTTTCAGTACCTCGACCCCGAAGGAAATCTAACAACACCCTCGCCCGCCTTTGCACGCGATCCGCACGAGTTGCTGAGGATGTATCGCGCGATGGTGCTGGCCCGGATTTTCGATGCCCGCGCAGTAAATCTACAACGCACCGGCAAGCTGGGCACTTACGCTTCATGTCTTGGCCACGAGGCAACGCATATTGGCGTCGCAGCCGCATTACGCCCTGAGGATTGCATCGCACCGGTGTATCGAGAATCCGGAACCCAGCTGTGGCGGGGCGTGCGGATGGTCGATATTCTGCTTTATTGGGGCGGCGATGAGCGCGGTAGCGACTTCGCGCATGCGCCGCACGATTTCCCGTTTTGTGTGCCCATTGCCACGCAGACCCTGCATGCAGCGGGCGCGGCAATGGCGTTCAAGATCCGTAAGGAACCGCGCTGCGCACTCGCATTCATCGGTGACGGTGGCACCTCCGAAGGTAGTTTTTACGAAGCGATCAATTTAGCCGGAGCGCGGCAGTTGCCGGTCGTGTTCATGATCGTGAACAATGGCTGGGCGATTTCCGTGCCGGTCGCCGCCCAGACCGCAACCCAAACTTTGGCACAGAAAGCCATCGCTGCGGGCATTCCCGGGTTGCAGATCGATGGCAACGACGTGATCGCGGTTCGCGAGATGGTGGGGCGTGCCATTGCAACGGCCAGAGCGGGCGGAGGTCCCACTGTGATCGAGGCTCTTACCTACCGCTTGAGCGATCACACCACGTCCGATGATGCCACCCGCTATCGGCCGGCAGATGAAGTCGAGAAAGCACGCCGGGAGGAGCCGCTGATCCGAATCCGCAGACTTTTAACGCGCATGGGTGCGCTCGATGAATCCCAGGACGCGGCCTTGCGCGCTGAATGCAGCGGCGAAGTCGAGCGTGCCGCAGAGGAATATCTGCACACACCGGCGCAATCGACCGAAGCAATGTTCGACTATCTGTTCGCCAATATGCCGGCGCGCCTGCGAGCACAAAAAGAACAGGCCCTGCACTGTGCCCAGACGGGCGCTCACTAAAGCTGCCGGAGCCGCAACAACGATGGCGAAACTCACGATGATCGAGGCCATAACCCTGGCGCATGCCTGGGAAATGGCGCATGACGACAGCGTAATTGTGCTGGGCGAGGACGTCGGAAAAAACGGCGGCGTGTTTCGCGCCACCGCCGGTCTGCAGGCACGCTTTGGCGACCAACGGGTGCAGGACACACCGCTGGCGGAAAACATGATCGCGGGCATGTGTGCCGGTATGGCTGCGCAGGGACTGAAGCCGATCGCAGAAATCCAATTCATGGGTTTCCTCTATCCGGCCGTCGATCAGATCGTGAATCACCTGTCACGCATGCGTTATCGCACGCGCGGCCGTTTGACCTGCCCCGTGGTCATCCGGGTTCCTCATGGCGGTGGCATCCATGCACCCGAACATCATTCGGAAAGCGTCGAAGCCATGATCGCGCACATCCCCGGCATTCGAGTGGTTTGTCCTTCCTCCCCGGCACGTGCTTACGGGCTCCTGCTTGCATCGATTCGCGATCCCGACCCGGTGCTGTTCCTCGAGCCGCTGCGCTTGTATCGCTATGCCAAACAAGAAGTGACCGACGACGGCCAGGCGCTCGCGCTCGATGCTTGCCACGTCTTGCGCCACGGCACTGACGTAACGGTCGTGACGTGGGGCGCGATGGTGATCGAAACTCTGAAAGCCGCCGACGAACTCGCAACCCAGGGCTTGAGTGCCGAGATCATCGATCTATGCAGCATCAGCCCGATCGACAGCGCGACCATTCTGGATTCGGTTGCCAAGACCGGACGGCTGGTCATCGTGCACGAAGCGGTGCGCAACTGCGGGGTGGGCGCGGAGATTGCCGCTATCGTTGCGGAAGAAGCGCTTTATGACTTGGAGGCGCCGATACAGCGCGTCACCGGCTATGACACTGTGATGCCTCTTGCCCGGCTCGAATATCAATTTATTCCGAGCGTGGCCCGCATCATCACTGCCGTGCAAGCTACGTTTGAGGAATGATCGCCATGACGACTTTTTATCTGCCCGATCTGGGCGAAGGGCTGCCGGATGCGGAAATCGTAAGCTGGCACGTGAGCGAAGGCGATCAGGTGCAGCAGGATCAGCCACTGCTGTCGGTGGAAACCGCGAAAGCGGTCGTCGAGGTTCCTAGCCCGTATACCGGAAAGATTCTGAAAATCCACGGCAAGGCCGGACAGGTTCTGCCCGTCGGCGCACCGCTGATCGAATTTGAATCGGTGCAAGGGAGCGCGGACGATTCCACGGCGGGCGCTCATGCTGAGCCCCGCCGCGACAGCGGAACCGTTGTCGGTTCTATGTTGACCACTGAAGATGAAGTGATGGAACCGGCCCGTATTTCGGGTGGGGCCAATGCGGATCGCGCGCGCGCGTTGCCAGCCGTGCGTGTGCTGGCCCGGCGACTCGGCGTGGATCTCACGACGCTCAAAGGCACCGGGCGCGGCGGCCTGATCACGATGGACGATGTAGAGAATGCTGCGGGCCGGCCCATTGGGCGTGCAGTTGCTGCCCAGACCGTGCAGATTGGAGAGCGCCTACAGGGCGACTTCGAACCGCTGCAGGGCGCGCGGCGTGCGATGGCCCAGGTGATGGGATTGTCGCGCGATGAAATTGCAATGGTGACCATTTTCGACGACGCCGATATCGTCAGCTGGCCGGATTTCAGGCTGATCACGCCCCGGCTGCTGCGGGCGATTGCCGCCGCAGCGAAAACCGAACCGGCACTCAACGCTATCTACGATCCGGCCAAGGCAGCGCGTCGAGTCTGCACTCAAGTGGACGTCGGAATCGCGGTCGACATTGGCGACAAATTGCTAGTCCCGGTGATTCGCGGCGTAGATCAGAAAAACCTCCTCGAATTGCGCAGCGAAATGGAGCGCCTAAAAACCGCGACCCGCGAGCGCACGCTCGCACCCGAGGAACTGCGCGACTACACCATCAGCCTATCCAACTTCGGATCATTGGCCGGGCGTTACGCCACGCCCTTGGTAGTGCCCCCGACAGTGGCGATCCTGGGCGTAGGCAGTGTGCGCCAAGACGTTATCGCGGTGGGTAAGAGCATCGAAGTACATCCGCGCATTCCCCTGTCCTTGAGTTTCGATCACCGTTGCATCACCGGCGGCGAAGCCTGCCGATTTCTCGCGGCGGTGATGAAGGATCTGGCGCTGGGAACGTGAGGGCGGGAGGACGAAAGGTCGTAAGTGGACAAGAACAGACACAAGAGCCGTTGCCTGTTTCGGGCCACGCCGATTAAGACAGCATTTTTTTTGATCCTCTAACACTTACGACCTCCCGCACTCACGCTCTCACCTTCTTCTTCTCGGAGCCTCCTCATGCAAGGGTCGATTCCGGCGCAGCGTCTGCAGCTCCTGAGGAAAATCGCGAGCCGCGTCGAGCGGCGAGGTAAGTCTCACCAGCCGTTGGATCTGAAAACGTTCGTGCAAGCCTATTACCGGGGCGTGGGCGAAGAAGATCTGGGCGAACGCACGGTGGACGATCTGGCAGGCGCTGCCATCGCTCACCTGGCGACTGCGACGCGGCGCAAAGCGGGGACGCAGATCATTCGAGTGTACGACCCACAGCCGCAGACCAGCGGCTGGTCATCTGCGCATACCATTGTCGAAGTCACGACCGAAGACATGCCGTTCCTGGTCGATTCGCTGGCGATGGTGATGAATCGAGCGGGTTTGCGCATTCACTTGACGGTGCACCCGGTTTTGCGTGTTCGCCGGGATCGCGCCGGCCGACTCGTCGCGATCGAGCCCGACGAGGGCAATACGTCCGCCGTTGCAGAATCGTGGCAACACCTGGAAGTCGATCGGGTCGGCGACCCGGCCCAGCAAGCCGAATTGCAGCGCCAAATCCAATCGATGCTGGAAGATCTACGCTTCGCCGTCTGCGATTGGCGCGCGATGCGCGACAAGATGCAAGCCTTCGCGCGGCAAATCGGCAGCACGAGATCGAAGGTCTCCAAACAAGAAGCACGCGAAAGCACAGCACTGTTGGAATGGCTGGCGGACGATCATTTCACCTTTCTGGGCTACCGGGAATACAAGTTGCGGCGCGAGCGCGTGCGCGATGTACTGGAGCCATTGAACAGGACGAGCTTGGGCGTGCTGCGTGCCCGGCGGCTTGGAGAGCGCCCACGCGATCTGGTCCTGAAAGGCGCCATGCGCGAATACGCCAACGATCCGGCGCTGCTGACGATCACCAAAGCCAATGCGGTTGCGACGATTCACCGGGCCGCATACCTCGACTACGTCGGCGTCAAAACTTTCGACGCGCGCGGCCGGGTAACCGGCGAACATCGTTTTCTCGGCTTATTCACCTCTTCGGCATATAGCGGTTCGCCGGGCGACATACCGCTCCTGCGCCACAAGGTGGAACGCGTCGTCAATCAGTTGGGTGCGGCACCCGGCAGTCACGACGGCAAAGCCGTCATGCACGTATTGGAAACTTATCCGCGCGATGAGCTTTTCCAGGTCGGCGTGGCAGATCTGGTCCGCATCGTTCGCGGCGTCGTCAATCTTTACGAGCGCGAACGCGTGCGGTTATTCGTGCGTCGCGATCCATTGGATCGCTTTTATTCCTGCCTCGTGTATGTCCCGCGAGATCGCTACACCACCCAGGTCCGCCAAGCCATCGAGAGCATCCTGCTCGAGGCATTCGGTGCTCCGAGTCTCGAATCCCAGGTGCAATTGTCCGAATCGCGGCTTGCCCGCGTGCTCATCATCTTGCGTTCACCCGCCAAACACCGCACTCAAGCGGATATCGAAGCAATTGAACGGCGCATTTCGCAAGCCACTTGGACGTGGGAAGACCATTTTCGCAATGCCTTGATCGAAGCGCACGGCGAAGGCCCCGGACTGGAACTGGCGCGCCGCTACGCGAGCGCATTTCCGCTCGCCTACCAAGCGGATGTCGATGCCGCTGCCGCGCTGCTGGACCTGCAGAAGCTGCGGGAGCTGGAAACCAATCGCGATGCGTTGCCGATGCGTGTTCTGAAAGGCTGCGCAGAATCGGTGCATTTGCGAACGTTCCGCGCAGGCGCACCCATCGTGCTGTCCGAAGCCTTGCCGCTGCTGGAAAATCTCGGCTTCACCGTCATCAGCGAACGCCCTTATCGAATTTCCGTAAACGAAAGCCATCCGCTGTGGATTCAGGATTTCGAACTCGAACCGCGAGTGAGCGCGCTGCGCTATACGCCCGACCTGGGCAATTTGCTGGTCGATGCAATCAACGCCAGCTGGACTGCGCGCACAGAAAACGACGGCTTCAACGAGCTGGTGATCGCCGCACGGTTGCCGTGGCGACAGGCCATGATCTTCCGCGCTTACTGCCGCTACCTTTTACAAATCGGATTACCCTTCAGTCAGAGCTACATGTCATCGGTGCTCGCACGGCACGGCATACTTGCCAACTCCATGTGGGAACTGTTCGCGGCAAAATTCGATCCGCGGCTGAATTCAAAACAACGCAACAGCGAGAACGCACGGCTGCGAAAGCAAATCGATGCGCAGCTCGACGGCATCAGCAGTCAGGACGAAGATCGCATCTTGCGAATGTTCCTAACCGTCATCGGTGCAAGTGTAAGGACCAATTACTTCCAGCTCGATGCAGCCGGCGAGCCCAAGCAGTGGCTCGCGATCAAACTCAGCTCGCGCAGCATCCCGGAAGTTCCATTACCGAAACCTCTTTTCGAAATCTTCGTCTACTCGCCGCGCGTGGAAGGCGTGCATTTGCGCAACGGCTATGTGGCCCGTGGCGGTATTCGCTGGTCCGACCGCCGCGAGGATTTTCGCACCGAAATTCTCGGGCTGTTAAAAGCGCAGCACGTCAAGAACACGCTGATCGTTCCCGTCGGCGCCAAGGGCGGCTTTGTGTGCAAGAAACTGCCCGTGGGCAGCAGCCGCGATGACGTGCAACGCGAAGTGACGTCATGCTATCGCACCTTCATTCGGGGCTTGCTGGACGTCACCGACAACATCGTCAACGGCAAAGTCGTCGGGCCGGCGGCAGTGGTGCGTGAAGACGGCGATGACGCGTACCTGGTCGTCGCTGCAGACAAAGGCACGGCTACTTTTTCCGATCTCGCCAATAGCATTGCCGCGGACTACAACTTCTGGCTTGGGGATGCGTTCGCGTCCGGTGGTTCGGCGGGCTATGACCATAAAAAAATGGGCATCACCGCGCGTGGAGCTTGGGAATGCGTAAAGCGGCATTTCCGCGAACTGGGGTGCGATATACAACGCGAGCCCTTCAGCGTATGCGGCATCGGCGACATGGCGGGCGATGTGTTCGGCAATGGATTGCTGCAATCGAAACAGATCCGTCTGCTGGCAGCGTTCAACCATCAGCATATTTTTCTCGACCCCGCCCCGGACCTCCAGAAGAGCTATCGCGAACGTGAGCGCCTGTTCCAGCTGCCTCGATCGGGTTGGAACGACTACGATCCGACAGCGATCTCCAAAGGCGGCGGCATCTATGAGCGCAGCGTCAAGAGCATCCGGCTGTCCCGAGAGGCCAAAAACCTGTTGGGGATCGATGTCGACGCGCTCACGCCGCAGGAATTGATTCGCCACCTATTGCGCATGCCGGTGGATCTATTGTGGAACGGCGGCATCGGCACCTATGTCAAAGCGAGCCATGAATCGCACGCCGACGTCGGCGATCGCACCAACGATGCAGTACGTGTGAATGCAAGTGAGCTCGGCTGCCGGGTGGTCGGAGAAGGCGGAAATCTCGGGCTTTCGCAACGTGGACGTATTGAATACGCCATGCGCGGTGGCCGGCTCAACACCGATTTCATCGATAACTCCGCGGGAGTGGACTGCTCGGATCACGAGGTCAATATCAAGATCATGCTCAACATCGCACGTGAGCGTGCCGGGTTGACCCCGGGGCGGCGCAATCGGATGCTGGCCGCGATGACGGACGACGTTGCGCAACTCGTGCTGCGCGACAACTATCTGCAAAGCCAGGCGCTCTCGATCGCAGAGCTGCAAGCGCCGAGCCAGCTCGGCGAGCACGGTCATTTCATCCGCGCACTGGAGCTGGCAGGGCAATTGAATCGGGAACTGGAATTTCTACCCTCGGCGGAAGAGCTCGCCGACCGGGGCAAGGTGGGCCGTGGACTGACTCGTCCTGAACTCGCCGTGCTGCTCAGCTACAGCAAGATCGCCTTGTATGGTCGCTTGATCGAGTCCGATGTCCCCGAAGACGCTTATCTGCGCCACGAGCTCGATCGTTATTTCCCCGTAGCGATTCGCAAAAATTATATGCGCCTGCTGCAACGCCATCGGCTGCGCCGCGAGATCATCGCGACCGCCACCACCAACAGCTTGGTCAATCGAATGGGACCGACGTTCGCACACCGCACGCAAGAAGACACCGGGGCCGATGCGGCGACCGTAGCCCGCGCCTATAGCATTGCGCGCGAATCATTCGACATGCGCAGCCTGTGGGCTGCGATCGAGGCGACCGATAACAAGATCCCGGCTGCAATTCAGTATGAAATGCTGTTGAGTGGAAATCGTTTGCTCAAGCAGGCCACCTACTGGCTCATCCACCACAATCCGCAAGCGCTGGAGATCGAGCGGCTGGTGCTGCAATTTCGCCCCATCTTCGCCCAACTATCCGCCGACCTGCCTCAAGCCTTGCACCCTTCCGCACAGGCGGCGTTTCAAGCCACTCAGGCTAAGTATGTCGAACAAGGCGTGAACGAAAGCGTCGCGCGCCGCATCGCGTCGCTGACTGCCTTGCATTGCGCACCCGATATCGCCGAACTTGCCATCGAGCATCGCAAAGACGTGCGCCACGTGGCGAAAATGTATTTCATTTTGGGAGCGGCCTTGTCCCTGGATTGGATACGCGAGCGCATCGAAGACCTGCAAACCGCGGGCCACTGGCATGCCGTGGCTCGCGGCACCTTGCGCGACGAGGTGTTCAGCCTGCAACGCGCAGTGTGCGAGCAGGTCATTGCCTTCGATCGGGAACGCGACGCCAATGCCGCAATAGATCGCTGGCAGAAGCAGCATGAAGCCAAGGTCAATCACGTGCGCTCCATCTTGGAAGAAATGCGTGCGCTCGCCAGCGTCGATTTCGCCACGTTGTCAGTGGCTTTGCAGGCCCTACGGCGCCTCACAGAATCGGCACAATCGCCCTGAGTTGCGTTTCCGGACGGACGAGTTCTGGTATAAAAGAGTCCTGACCGACCTCGGAGTGATGCAAGTGGCGATAGGCAAGCTGGTACTGGTTCGACACGGACAAAGCACCTGGAATCTGGAAAATCTGTTCACCGGCTGGACCGACGTGGACCTGACGGAGCAGGGACGCAAGGAAGCAAAAGAAGCGGGCCGCCTGCTCAAAGCCGAAGGGTTCAGTTTTGACAACGCCTATACGTCGGTGCTGAAGCGGGCAATCCGCACGTTGTGGATACTTCTCGACGAAATGGACCTGATGTGGGTGCCCGTGGAGCGCGACTGGCGCCTCAACGAGCGGCATTACGGGGCGTTGCAAGGGCTGGACAAGGCGCAAACCCTCGAGCGTCACGGCGCCGAGCAAGTGAAGATCTGGCGCCGCAGTTACGATATTCCGCCGCCACCCTTAGCCCTCGACGATCCGCGTCACCCCCGATTCGACCCACGCTACGCCGCTTTGAATCCCGCAGACCTGCCTGCCACCGAATCGCTGAAAGATACGCTGGCGCGGGTCATGCCGTATTGGGAACAGCGGCTCGCGCCGCAACTCAACAAAGGCAGGAATGTATTGGTTGTCGCGCATGGCAATAGCTTGCGTGCGCTGGTCAAGATGCTGGACGTCATCTCGGACACGGATATCACCGAGTTCAATATTCCCACCGGCGTACCGATTGCTTATGAACTGGATGCTCAGCTGAAGCCTCGATCGCGCAGATTCCTCGGCGATCCGGAAGCGGTCAAAGCTGCGGCGGAAGCCGTGGCAAAACAGGCGGAAGGGAAGAAAAAATAATACAGTAACGTCGCTTGGCGATTTGCAGGGTCTTCGTGCCCCTCAAGCCCTCGGATTTTTTATCGTCGTTTTCGCCGCGAAACTCGGGAAGGACCGACAGGGGTCCAATGCCTTCCCCCGTTTGCGGATAACGATGGACAGGCCCATCCGAGGAATGCGCATGTGAGTGCGAGGAACTTACATCCGCTCACGCCACTTTGAACATTCATGGAGAGCCCCAGCTTGACGCTTGCGGAAAATTCGACACATCTGAGCGCCCGGCGTATCGCTCCAGAGCTTGCGATCGTGGTGCCCACGTTCAACGAAAGTGGCAACGTTAGAGAACTGGTTCAGCGTCTTGGCCTGGCCTTGCAAGACGTGGAATGGGAAGTGGTATTCGTCGATGACGATTCTCCCGATGCAACCGCGAACGTGGTGCGCTCGCTGGCCCAGGAAGACCCGCGAATCCGCTGCATCCAGCGCATTGACCGGCGGGGCCTTTCCACGGCCTGCATCGAAGGCATGTTGGCAACGTCCGCGCCTTTCATTGCCGTGATCGACGCCGATATGCAGCATGACGAGCGCTTGCTCCCCAAGATGCTGCAGACCATCAAAAGCGAACAGTTGGACATCGTCGTGGGCAGCCGCTATGTCGGCGGCGGCGGAATCGGCGACTGGGAAAAATCGCGTGCGACGATCAGCCGTATCGCAACTCGCATCGGCCACCTGGTCGTGCCTGCCACGCTGAGCGACCCCATGAGCGGCTTCTTTGTGCTCTCCCGCAGCACGCTCGATACCGTGGTGCGCAATCTGTCCGGCCTTGGGTTCAAGATCCTGATGGACATTTTCGCGTCGGCACCGCAACCCCTGCGCTTCAAGGAATTGGCATACGAATTTCGCGCGCGTCATGCCGGAGAAAGCAAGCTTGATAGTCAAGCCGCATGGGACTATGTGATGCTGCTGCTGGATAAACTCGTGGGTCGTTATGTGCCGGTACGGTTTATTTCCTTCGCGCTCATCGGCGGTCTGGGAATGATATTGCATCTGGCGCTGGTGTCGGTGCTCTACGGCAAGCTACGCGTCGGTTTTGTCGAAAGCCAAACGGCCGCAACGTTGGTGGCAATGACGTTCAACTATGCATTGAACAACGCACTCACCTATCGCGACCGCCGACTCACCGGCTGGCGATGGTTACGAGGCTGGCTCACCTTCGTCGCGGGTTGCAGCATTGGAGGATTCGCCAATGTCGGCATCGCCGCCTACCTGTTCAATCAGCACTATCAATGGGTGCTGGCGGCTGTCGCGGGCATTTTGGTAGGCGCAGTGTGGAATTACGCGATTACCTTCGTGTACACGTGGGGAAAACCCAGCAAGGCGAAGGCATGAGAGAAGCGGCCGAAATCCCGCGCTGACCTTCCTTCACTCTTCCGGCGCGATCGTGAGCTTCAATCCGTCCAGTGCCGAGGTGTATTCGAGCTGACAGGATAAACGCGAACTTCCGGCGCGGAAGGTAGAAAGCTCCTTGAGCATGTCTCGCTCATCGGACTGCATGGGGGACAACTTATCGAGCCAGCCTTTATCCACATAGACATGACAGGTGGCGCAGGCGCACATGCCACCGCATACCGCAGCCACTCCATAGTCCAGCTCCCGCAGAATCTCCATCACTTTCTGTCCGGGCGCACCCTGCACCTCGTGTTCTATCCCATTGCCATCCGTCACCAGCAGCAAAGCCATT
>FTEP01000491.1_pt1 | contig 26588 bp, 26 predicted proteins | sample 1640251 | NCBI WGS metagenome assembly FTEP01 (sample SAMEA3914816, study PRJEB12502) | metagenome | biome: forest; material: soil | place: USA | collected 2011-09-16 | depth 0.3 m | reverse complement strand
GGCGAGCCTTCGCTTTCCTTGTATTCCTCGCGGATCTCCTCGCGGCTCATGCGCAATTTCATCGTGTGCTGCCATAGCTGATAAGGCGCATCGATCAATGCGATGAATCCAAGCGCGCCTCCCATTGCGACCAGCGCCCGCCCGCTCATCAGCGTAGCGTGGCGGATCGCCGACTCCACCGGTTCGGTGCCCAACCCCATTAATTCATGTAAGTCGCGACGTAAAACGATGACCGCCACGACACCGACGACGCCAAATTTCGCGAGCGCCTTGACAAGTTCAATGATGCCATTCATCGAAAACATGCGGCCCACGCCCGTGATCGGATTCAGACGGCTGAATTGGAAACCCAGTGCTTCGGTGCTGAACACCCAACCGCCGAGCACCATCGGTGCCAGCAGCGCCGCCAGAAACATCACGCCCAGAATCGGCACGCATGCGAGCAGCACCTTTCCTGCGTTTCCCGCTAGACCAGCGAGCAGAAATTGTTCGTTGATCGCTTGCTCGCGCGACAACGACAGACTGGTGCGCATCAGGCCATACAAACTGCCTGCAAGCCCGCCGCCCATCATATAAATAGCCGCTCCTCCGGAAAGCATGACGGCTGCGGTAGTCAGTTCACGCGAACGAGGAATGTCGCCCTTACGGCGCGCTTCCTCTATTCGCTTGGGAGTTGCGCTCTCGGTACGCTCTTGTGCGCTATCTGCCATTGCTCAGACTCCGTTAAGCGCTCAGACCCAGCAGCATGCGCAGCATCGCAAAGCCGGTTTCCAAAAATTCCTGAAAATTACTTTGGACCTTGGGTAGTCCGGCCGTAATGATGAGAATGCCGAACACCAGTGTGATCGGGAACCCGACTGCGAATAGATTGAGTGTGGGCGCAGCGCGACTCATGACGCCGAATGCAATGTTCACGATCATCATTGCGGTCATCCCCGGCAACGCCACCGATAGCGCAGCCGAAAACAATTCTCCGCCCCACAGCACTAGCGTCCACAAGCCATCGGAACCCAGACCATTGGTTCCAATGGGCATAGTGTTGAATCCACGCACCAGGGTTTCGATCAAAATCAGATGACCGTTCAATGCGAGAAATGTCAGCACTGCGACGATGGAGTACAGCTGACCGATCACGGGAGTGGATACCCCATGCTGCGGATCGATGTTGAAAGCGAAACCCAGGCCCATGCTGTTGGACAGCAGCTGCCCCGCCAGCGCCATCGCGTCGAATATCAATTGCATCGAGAAGCCCAGCGCAACGCCGATCAGCACCTGCTGCGCCGTGATAATAAAACCGCCCAGCGACAACGGTGCGACTGCCGTTTGCTCCGGGAGCAGAGGTGCAATCAAAAGCGTAATCGCCAGCGCCAGGATCAGTCTCGTGCGAGGCGGTACGTACGACGCACTGAATATCGGCGCAACCATCAGGCAGGCGCCGATACGTACAAAAGGCCAGAACAGCTGGGCGATCCAGGTCTCGAGCTGTCCGGAGGTGAGCGTTATCACGCGCGCAACCCACGGCGGCGCGCGTTAGCGAGCCACGCAGAGGCGGCCGGCAACTGGCGACTGGCGGTTGGCCAGAACAGCAATTGCCCTTTCCCACCTGCGGACCAAGAGGCGCAAATCGATGGTTGCGCCTTCTCAGAAGGAATCCATGCGCGAGCTGCTGGAGCGCAGAAACAGGCGCTCTTTTCCGTCCAGAGACCAGCAGCCGTTTTCTTGCCTGGTGCCATCTTGCCCTTCATCCGATCAATCCCGGAATTCCGCTCAACAGCTCGCGGGTGTAACTGACCAGTACTTTGAGCATCCACGGACCGGCGATCACGATGGTTGCCGCCATGGCAAGCAATTTAGGAATGAACGACAGGGTGCTTTCGTTGATCTGCGTCGCTGCCTGAAACACGCCCACTAGCAGACCGACCGCGAGCGCCGTGAGCAGCAATGGCGCAGACAGCAGCAGAGTGATTTCCAACGCACGCTGCGCAATGGTCATTACGGTTTCGGGAGTCATGGGAGGAAGGGGGTAGTAATTAGGGGGTTGGGGATAGTAAGAACATGTGGTACGTGCATCTGGCGGTTGCGGGTATGTTGGGTAAGTACGCGGTGTGGTGTTTCATTTCTGACTACCCCCCACCCCCTAATCACTACTCACTTCTCACCTATAAAAACTTTCCGCCAGCGTTCCCATGATCAATGCCCAACCGTCGACCAACACGAACAACATGATCTTGAAAGGCAGCGAAATCAGGGTGGGCGATAACATCATCATGCCCATCGACATGAGCACGCTTGCCACCACCAGATCGACGATGACGAAGGGGATGAAAATGAGAAAGCCGATCTGAAAGGCCGATTTGAGTTCGCTCGTCGAGAACGCCGGCACCAGCACCTGCAATGGAACGTCCTGTGGCGTCGCGTACCCCGTCCCGCCGGAAATACGCACGAAGGTTGCGATATCGCTTTCGCGCGTCTGGTTGAGCATGAATTCCTTTAGCGGCATGACGGCCTTCGCCAAGGCTTCCTGGGTTTCGATCTTGCCGGCCATGTACGGCTGCACGGCATCGGTGTTGATGCGCTCGATCGACGGGCCCATCACGAACAAGGTGAGAAACAAAGCGAGGCCGATCATGACCTGGTTGGGCGGCGTCTGGCCGGCGCCCAGTGCTTGGCGCAGAATCGCCAGCACGATGACGATGCGAGTAAAGGACGTCATCATCAGCAACGCGGCAGGCAACAGGGTGAGCGCTGTCATCAGCGCCAGCACCTGAAGCGTCAAGGTATAGGTTTGTCCGCCGCCTGGATTGGTTTGAATGCTCACCGCAGGCAAGCCGGGATCCGCGGCAAAGGAAAGCGTGGGCAAGAGCACGACCGCGAGAACGCATAGCAGGCGCAGCATCGCTTGGCCAGAAAAGCAGCCAACTGGCAACTGGCCAAGCAAGCGCGGCAAGTTTCTGGCCAGCATGCCCGCCGCCAGTTGCCTGTTCGCCTCCTTGATCATTTCAACCCCAGGCTGCGCTTGAGGATCTGTTTGAAATCAGGCGTCGTCCCAGCGTTTGAGTTCGTATCCGCAATCGCGGAAGCAACGCGCCGCTCGACGGGTTCATTCAGCACGTGCAGTGTGCTGACACGGCCGGGCGCGACACCCACCAGCAGTTGTTGCTTACCGACCTGCAGCAATACCGCCCGCTCCTTGGTACCCAGAGCAACATCGGCAAGTATTTCAATCGCACCGGGGGCAACCCGATTGAAAGTTCTCATCCGGCGCACCAGCCACGCGGCGATGAAAATGATCGCCAGCACCAAGCCAAGCGACAAAGTCACCTGTACCAGGCTGCCGGCGCCCGCAACCGGCATGGACACGGCAGCAGGAGGCGCTGCAAAGCGCTTTTGATCGGCTGCGGCGGCATGAACCACCGTTGTGACCAGCATGCCGATCGCAAACCACCATTTGTTACGGGCAGTGAACATTCTTAATCTACTTGAGCTTGCGAATGCGTTCGGCGGGACTGATCACGTCGGTGAGCCGGATGCCGAACTTCTCGTTCACCACCACCACTTCACCATGCGCAATGAGCGTGCCGTTGACGAATACATCGAGGGGTTCGCCGGCGGCGCGATCCAGTTCCACGACCGAACCCTGATTCAACTGCAACAGATTTCGAATCGGAATGCGCGTGCGGCCGACTTCCATCGACAGTGTGACCGGAACGTCCAAAATGACTTCCATGTTCACGTCGCGCATGCCTTCGGGCAGCGATTCGTTCTTCAAATTCTGAAACTCAGCCGGCTCGGCGATTTCTTGCGGTTTAGTGCTCATGGCAAATCCTTTCTGTTACTGCTTTGATGCAAACAATTTTTCGAGAATCTTCGCTTTGTGGCGCATCACGCGCTCTTCGATCTTTACTGCCTGTCGGCCGTGGGACACGCCGTACTCACCGCGAAAGATCGGCACGTCTTCCGCCACCACGGTCGCCTGGCCGCTGAAATCGAAAGGGATGACATCGCCCGGCTTAAGATTGATCAGCTGCGACAGTGGAATACGCGCGCGCCCTAGTACGGTGCCGATTTCCACGTCGGCGTCTTCAATCTCTTCCTTCAAGGCCTGTATCCAGCGTTCATCGTGCTCCACGCGGTCGCTCGCGACGCCGGAATCGAGCAATTCGCGCAATGGTTCGATCATCGCGTACGGCATGGTGACGTGAACGTCCCCGCCGCCGCCATCGAGCTCGATGTGGAATGTGGTGACGACGACGATCTCGGTGGGACTTACGATGTTGGCGAAATGCGGATTGATCTCCGAGTTCATGTACTCCACGTCGATGTGTGCAACGTGTGACCATGCCTCCTTGAGATCCGTGAATATGTGACGCAGCAGCATGTGGATCACACGCGTTTCGGCCGCAGTGAATTCGCGGCCCTCTATTTTGGCGAAACGTCCGCTGCCGCCGAAAAAATTATCCACCGCCGCAAACACGAATTTCGGATCCAGGACGATCAGACCGGTACCCCGCAACGGATTGATACGCACCAGGTTGAGGCTCGTGGGCACGTGCAGCGTGTGCACATACTCGGCAAATTTACTGAGCTGCACTTGACCGACTGCGATTTCCGGCGCACGACGCAACATGTTGAACAGGCTGGTCCTGAACAAACGGGCGAAGCGCTCATTGATCATCTCGAGCGTCGGCATGCGGCCGCGAACGATGCGCACCTGGTGTGCAAAATCGTATTGACGAGCTTCGCCCGGCGCAGCCTCAGGCTCGGTCTTGACCACGCCGCTATCTACACCGTGCAGCAGCGCATCGATTTCGTCTTGGCTAAGAATGTCGTTACCGGACATGGAGGTAATCCTAGACTGTGGGCTGCAGGCTGTAGGCTGTGGGTAAGAAATGAATCATGGAAATCTCTTGCTAGCGCTCTTTGTTCTGCCTACAGCTTTCAGCCTATGGTCCGCAGCCTTGCTTCTCTTCACTGCATCACGAAGCTGGTGAAGAACACCTGCTCGACCAAGTTGGGCTTGCCGCCCTCATCGCCAATGATCTTGCGGACTGCCTCGAGCGACTGCTGCCGCAGTTTTTCTTTGCCCTCGCGGCTTGCGATCGTGGCGTATTGCTGATTGGAAAGCAGCAACAGCAAATCGTTGCGCACTACAGGTTCGTGCAGCTTGAGCAGTTCAGCGGTGCCCGAATCGCGCGTCAGAATTTGGATGCTGACTTGCAGGAAACGTACCGCCTCCTGGTTCTCGAAGTTCACGACGAATGGCGGTTCAAGTGGAATGTAAGTGGCCGGGCCCTTGGACTCGGCCGGCTTTGCTTGCGCGGCAGTGGCAGGCTTTTCGCTGCCGTGTCCCTTCATCAGTAAGAACGTCCCCGCGCCGCCCCCACCGAGTACTACGACGGCCCCAATGATGATGATGAGCAGCTTCTTCGAAAGGCCCTTCTTTGCCTCTACGGGAATATCGGCGCCTTCAAGAGCCTCTGCGGACATTGTGAGCTTCTCAATATGTTGAGCCAGGAATGCTCAACAACTAGCAAGCTGCGTGCCACCTGCAAAGATAGTTTCAATTGGTGTGAAAATGCCGCAAAACATAGGTAAAAAGCGCTGTGACGTAGCGCACACTGCGGACTGTGCCGGAATTTTGGCGGCTGCCGGAAAGCACAATGAGACGAGTGTCACAGCGCAGCAGGCCATGAGCGACGAGCGATTGGCGATCGAGAAAAAGGGATGAGCGATGAGCAAGAGGCGAGGATTCTGACGCACCGCTCATCGCTCATCGCTTCATCAGGCGTACGCGTCCAGCAGTCCCACCCGAGTCACGGCGGCCGAACCGGCCACAGCGGTGTCACCGGCTGCCGTATCGTCTTTGCTCCGGGCAACGAAAACCCGGCTGTTATCGCGTGGCGGCTCGCGGTGCACGCCCGCATCGGTAAGATTCATTCCCTGTGCTGCAAACAGTTCGCGTAACCGGGGTAGCGCCTGTTCGAGCGCGGCGCGGGTTTCAGCGTGGGTAGCTCCAAACCATACCGTCGTCTTATCGTCCTGAGTGGTAATTCGGACCTCTAACGGCCCGAGGTGCTCAGGCGATAACTTCAGTGCAGCGACGTGCTCGCCCCGGTGCGCGATCATCGTCAATTGAGCTCCGAGCTGATCGGGCCAGTGCTGCGAGCCCACCGGTGCGTGAACTTGCGCCGTCACTGGGATGAGCTGCTCAAATTTTATCGGAGTGAGCGCCGCGAGCTGCCCTGCGTCGGGCGTTGCGGCAGTAGGCTTGTCTGGCTGCGAATCCGAAGCCCCCGGCCGCGAAGACCGCGGCTCCGTCAGCGTTTCGATGGCGACGGCGGTAACTTCGCTCACTACGGATTCAGCCGACAATTGCGCCGCGCCTGCATCATGCGCCGGCACCATAGGCTGAGCTGGAACAGCAGGGATTGGGACTTGATTGAACAGTTGAAACGGCAACATCCCCGGCGGCGCGAGCTGCTGCCCGTCCTGTGCCGTCGGGTCGGACTTGTCCTTACTAGTATCGTCAGTGGCAACGGTGCCTTCGGGCGCACGCAGTGGTGTGTCCGCCGAGCCAGTGATCATTTGCGCCAGCATTTCTACGAAATCTGCGCCGGCCCCGGCAGCGGCCGCAGCGGGTGTTGCAGCCTGAGCGGGTGCGGCAGTAGGAATCGGTAATCCAGTAGTAACCATAGTTGTGTTCACTGTCATTTGAAGTCAGTTAATTGAGGTTAGCTGCAAGCACCACCGATGAAGGCGTTCTTCCCATCCCGCCCTCTGCTCTGCCAATTGCGGCAGCATGCTTGCGTAAACCCACTTCGCCCTTCACTTCAGCACGTCCTGCGATGGGCGGTGACGTAGCGCCCGTTCATCCGTGTCGCGCTGCTCTTGGCGCTGCTCAGTAAAGCGCTCCTCTGCTTTCCACCCCGCCACGACGTGACCCATTGCTTTGGCTCGTCGCGCAGCGTCCTGCCAGCGCATGCGCTCGGCTTCGCGGTCCGCCCGACTTTTTTCCAAAATAAAGGCTTGTTGGCGCGCTGCTTCTGCCAGGCGCGCAAGGAAAGCCTGATAATCGCGTAGCCCGGCCGCGTCCAGCCCGCCTTTGGCGCGCTCCACAAATCCCTTCGCATAATCGGCGCGATACTGCTCCAACTCGGCGAGCTTTGCTTCGCACTGCGCCACCCTGCGCTCGGCCATCGAAAACTTTTCAGCGCAACGCCGCTCGTTGTCGTCGGCGATGCGCTGCACCGGCTGCAATCGTTTCGCTCGACTCATCAACTGCTCCCGACGCCGTCGCCTTCGTTAGCGGGCGCAAGAAGTTTCAATGCTGCAATACTGTCGCGATAGTCCGCACGTTGCGTGAGATCTTGGCGCAGAAACTGCTGGATGCGCGGCCAAGCGCTGATCGATTCGTCGATGCGCGGATCGCTGCCGCGCTGATAAGCGCCGATCGCGATGAGGTCCCGATTGTGCTGGTACGTAGATAACGATTGCCGTATCCGGCGTGCTGCTTCGATGTGCTCCGGCGGTACGATTTCCTGCATCACGCGGCTTATCGAGGCTTCCACATCGATTGCCGGATAGTGGCCGGATTCCGCGAGCCGGCGCGACAATACGAAATGTCCATCCAAAATGGCGCGGGCGGAGTCGGCAATTGGATCCTGCTGGTCATCGCCCTCGGTCAAGACGGTGTAGAACGCCGTGATCGAACCGGAACCACTTGCGCCATTGCCCGCGCGCTCTACCAATTGAGGCAGTTTAGCGAACACGGAAGGCGGATAACCTTTGGTTGCGGGAGCTTCCCCGATCGCCAAGCCAATTTCCCGCTGAGCCTGCGCGAAGCGCGTGAGCGAGTCCATGATGAGCAAGACGTTTTTGCCTTGATCGCGAAAATATTCGGCGATCGCGGTGGCGCGCCAGGCGCCGTGCAAACGCATCAAAGGCGGATTATCCGCGGGCGTTGCGACGACAACCGAACGTGCCAGGCCCTGTGCTCCTAAGATGCGTTCGACGAATTCTTTCACCTCGCGGCCGCGCTCGCCGATAAGGCCGACGACAATGACGTCCGCAGCCGTATATCTGGCCATCATGCCGAGCAGCACGCTTTTGCCCACGCCGCTGCCGGCGAACAACCCGATGCGTTGTCCGCGGCCGACGCTGAGCATCGAATTGATAGCGCGCACTCCGACATCGAGCGGATCGTGTATCGGCTGACGCATGAGCGGATTGATTGGGACTCCCGTGAGTCGCACCCGCTCTTCGCACTCTAGAGGACCACGCCCATCCAATGGCGTGCCCGCGCCGTCAATGACGCGACCTAGCAATTGCGGCCCTACATCGACGGTTCCGGCGCCGAGGCGGGGCATGACTCGCGCATTGGGCTTCAATCCATGAATGTCTCCGGTGGGCATCAAAAACAAACGGTCGCCGGCGAATCCGACCACCTCGGTTTCCACTCGCTCGCCGTTGGTCGCAATGACGTCGCAACGGTCGCCCACCGCTGCCTGGCATCCCGACGCCTCCAAGGTAAGCCCCACCATGCGAGTCAATTGTCCTTCGACCGGGGGTGTAGGCGTGCGTGCAGCTCGCTGTGTCAGTCGTTCTAGACGTTTGGTAATTATTTCCGCACGGCTGCGTGCGAGCTGCGCGTGCATTTCCTGCACTTGTTCGCGAGTAATCTCGTTCATGGGATGGTTCACGGCGCGGTTCCGCCGGTCGCGGTCGCAGTTCTATCGTCGCCGAATACCGTGTTGATGACGGCGCCCAGCCGTGACTCCAGACGAGCATCGATGGTCGAACTTTCGCTTTTGACAACGCAACCGCCACGTGTCAGCACCGGATCTTCGACAATTGTCCAAGCCCGTTCCGCCGCTGGGGCGGCCAGACGTTCGCGCACCAGTGCAGCATCTTCGGGATGCAAGTGCAGACGTACATCGCGTGCGGCCGATGGCAATAGCGCGACCGTCTCGCGAATCACTGCGATGATCTGGCCGGGATCGGTCCGCAGCTCGCGGCGGATCAATTGTCGAGCGATCGTTATCGCCAACGTTGCCAGCTGCTGCTCCACCTGGACGTCCAAGTCCGCGAGGGGGCGAGCAAGCATCGACAAAATGACATCCAAATTCGCGACGCGTGCATTCAGCTGCTCCAAGCGCGCATCCGTTTCCTTGCGCACCGCCTCGGTCGCAGCTTCGCGCCCCTGAGCGAACGCCTCTTCGTAAGCTGCTTGTTCTATCGCTTGCAGCTTACCGACCGTCGGCTGCTCACGCCGCGGCGACCAGCTCGAGCCCTCGATCTCAGGCAGGTTCCAAAGTTCGACTGGGGAAGACATCAATTGGGCCGCTGGTAAGAAAGAATGGCTGCGGGTAGCTGACCGGACGAGAGCGTTGCTTCTCTACCCAGCTTGCCAGTCGCCAGTGGCCCCCGAGCGCCAACGTGCTGCTTATACATACGCCTCTCCCTTGCCGCCCAACGAAATCGTGCCGGCGTCGGCGAGACGGCGGGCCACCGAGAGCACTTCTTTTTGCGCAGCTTCTACGTCGCTCAGCTTGACCGGGCCCTTGGCTTCCAGGTCATCCTTGAGCATCTCGGCAGCGCGCTGCGACATGTTCTTGAAGAATTTGGCCTTGAGGGCTTCGTCCGAACCTTTCAACGCCAGCAGTAGCTGATCGCTTGACACTGCGCGCAGCAGCTCCTGCATGCCGCGGTCGTCGAGCTCGATGAGATTGTCGAACACGAACATCAGGTCCTGAATGCGCGAGCCCAACTGCTCGTCCACTTTCTTGATGTGTTCCATGAGCGGGGCTTCGTGGCTGGATTCCATGAAATTCATGATATTGGCCGCGGCTTTTGCGCCGCCCAATACGGAAGTTTTGCCGCCGCCCTGGTTGCCGGATAATTGCTTCTCCATGATTTCGTCCAGTTCGCTCAGCGCTGAGGGCTGAATGCCATCGAGCGTAGCGATGCGCATCACCACGTCCGCGCGCAACCACTCGGGCATTTGGGCCAACACTTCGGCCGATTGATCCGGATCAAGATACGCAAGCACGATGGAAATGATCTGTGGGTGTTCCTGCCGAATCAGCTCCGAAATCTGCCTCGGATCCATCCACTTCAAAGTCTCCAGTCCCTTGCTCGAATGGCCGAGCAAAATTCGATCGATGATGCCTGCGGCTTTTTCTTCGCCGAGCGCATTGACCAGAACTTTCTTGATGTAGTCCTCGGCCCCTACACCCAGCGACGTCTGACTCTCCACGCGCTCGCTGAAATTCTGCAGCACCCCATGCACTTCGACCTTCGAGACGTTCGACATCTGCGCCATTGCGCCGCCGACGCGCTGCACGTCCTTCGCGCCCAAGTGCTTGAGGATTTCTGCGGCTTCCATTTCGCCCAGTGTCAGCAACAGAATTGCCGCCCGTTCCGAACCGGAACGCTTGGTCTGCTTGTCAGCTTTATCATCCATCTTCAGCCACCCAGGCTTTTACTACCTGCGCCACTCTGCGCGGATCCTGCCCGGCCATCGCCCGGGCTTGCGCCACTTGCTGTTCGTAATCGGCGGTCGCTTGTTTCGATCCCTGCGCCGTCTTAGGCAGCAAATCGGCTTCGATCTGCCGAGCAACTGCCGCTCCATCGCGTGGCCCGGCCAACTGTGCCTTCACGGGTGTGATCAACCCCCGCACCAGCGGCCGCAACACTCCCAGCGACAGGACCAGCAACACGATGGCGCCCAATCCGAGCTTTACCATGTCGCGGAACATGGGACGCTGCCACAGGGGTTCGACATCCACGTCGATTTTTTCCGGTGCCTGTGCGGTGAAGGAAGCATTGATCACATTGACGCTGTCGCCGCGCTTCTCATCGAAGCCGACGGCGTCCTTCACCAGCTTGGTCAAATTGTCGAGCTGTGCTTGAGTGAGCGGCTGCTCGGCCGCAGCACCGTCTTTGCCCGCCACTCGCTGGTTGTCCACGAGCACTGCGACCGACATGCGTTTGATGCGCCCCGCTGGCAGACGCGTGTGACTGATAGTGCGATCGATTTCGTAATTACGTGTGGTCTGCTTCGAGGTATTGTCAGGCGCTGCAGGCGCGCCTGGGGGCGCCGCTGCATTCGCCGCCGTCGTGCCCGCCGCAGGAGTGACTGCAGCCGGAATATTCGGCGGCAATGCGACGCCCGGTTGTGGCGGTTGGTTCGTGAGTGCGCCGGGAACGCCTTGGGTACCCGACCCCGTACGGCTCGCCTCCTCGGCAAGTTGTTCGCTACGAACGATCTGGCTGTCGGGGCGATACTGCTCGCGCGTTTCTTCGGTGATGGACATCTCCACGTCCGCAACGACTTGAGCCTTGACGCGGCCCTCACCGACTACAGATGAAAGCAGGCCTTCGATGCGTTGCCCGTAGATCTCCTCGAGCTTGCGTGCATATTCGAACTGTTCGCTGGTTGCTGCCGCTTCGTCGTTCTTGCGCGGGGCCGATAGCAAATGTCCCTGCTGATCGATCACCGTGACCTGCGCTGCTTCGAGCTCTGGGATGCTTGAAGCCACCAAATTGACGATGGCCGTAACCTGGGCCGGCTCTACGCGTCTTCCGGGCTTCAATTGCAGGAATACCGATGCACTGGAAGGCCGGCGGTCGCGGACGAATGCCGATTGACGCGGAATCGCCAGGTGCACCCTGGCCCCTTCGACCGGCTGCAGGTTGCTGATGGTGCGCGCGAGTTCAGTTTCCAGCGCATGCTGATAACGAGCGCTCTCCATGAACTGGCTGACGCCGAATCCCGGATCCTTCGACATCATCGCGAAGCCGCCGCCGTCACCCTGCGGCAAACCCTGGCCGGCAAGTTTCAGCCGCGCCTCGTGAATACGTTCCTCCGGAACTGTCACTGCACCGTTGCCGGCCTCGAGCCGGTAGGGAATGCCGCCTGCTTCGAGTGCCTGCACCACTTGTGCGGCATCTTCGGTACTCATATTGGCGTACAACAAATTGTAGGTGGGTCCCTTCGACCACAGAACCACGCTGACACCCAATGCAACAGCAGCCGCAACACCGACCAATAGCAGCACCGGCCGCATGCTGGGAGCAAGCCTCGATCCGAACGGAAGGGAGACGGCTTCGGTGCTCATGGGCGAAGCTCGCCGGCGAGTGGCGACTGACGACTGATAACCGGCCAGACATCGGCAACGGGCAACCGGCTATTGGCTACTGGCCGGAAAAGAAGGGCAGTTAGCGCGTCACGCGCAAGGCCACTTGGTAACTCGTTTGAAATATTCATACTTTCAGGATCGTGATTTCAAATTCTCTGCATTCATCTCTGGCCGGTCGCCGGTAGCCGGCTTACCACTGCCGCGCCCTGCGCGCTGCTAGATCGGCATATTCATGATGTCTTGATAGGCAGTCACGAGCCGATTGCGTACTTCCACGGTTGCGCGGAACGACACGTTCGCCTTTTGCATTTCGAGCATTACTTGGGGCAATTCAATGCCCGGCACGCCGCGCTCGAAAGCGGTCGCGACGCTCTCAGCGCTCTGTTGCGTGCGATTGACGCTGTCCAGACCCTGCTGCAACAAAGATGCGAAGCCACTCGCCGCGGATTTCTGCGTTCCCGCCGCTGGCTGCACATTGGGCGTCAATCCCTGCGCTTGGGTCTTCATCACTCGCATTTGCGCGAGTACCTGATCGATGGCGAACTGGCTCATGACTAATTCCCAAAAAAATAAGCGCCTAGTGACTAAAAATTCCGCCTATCCACTATCGACTATCCGCTATCGACTATTCACTACACCGCCACGCCCGTATTGCGCAGTCGCGCTAATTTGTACCGCAGAGTACGCGGGCTGATTCCCAGACGCTGCGCGGCAAACTGACGGCTGCCGTTGCCGGCGCGTAACGCGTCCAAGATCAAATCGCGCTCGGCCTGCTGCAATGAGTTGGCGAGCGCTCCGTCGACAATTTGGGCGTCTGCTGCGGGCGCAGCGCCAAATGCCAACGCTTCCTGAGCGTCTGCAAATTGAATGTGTTCGGGTTCGATGACCGGGCCGTTCGTGAGGATCAGCGCACGCTGCATCAAGTTGTCGAGCTCGCGCACATTGCCCGGCCATGAATAAGTGAGTAGCAAGTGAGCTGCATCCGCACTCAATGCGGGGATGCGTTTCCCGGAGGCGCAGCGTTGGGTCAGCAAGCGCATCGCCAACGGCAATATGTCATCGCGCCGCAGGCGTAACGGCGTGATTGCCAGGGGAAACACGTTCAATCGATAGTAAAGATCTTCGCGAAAACGCCCGCCCGCGACTTCCGCGCGCAGCTGACGATTGGTGGTCGCCAGAACCCTAACGTCGACCGCCACTGGGCTGCGCCCGCCGAGACGGTCAACCTCACGCTCCTGCAATACCCGCAGAATTTTTGCTTGCAACCCAAGCGGCATTTCGGTCACTTCATCCAGTAACAGCGTTCCGCCTTCGGCCTGCTCGAACTTTCCGGGATGCAGGTTCACCGCGCCGGTAAACGCTCCGCGTTCGTAACCAAACAGCAGTGCCTCGAGCATGTTCTCGGGAATCGCCGCGCAGTTGACTGCAACAAAGGGCCCGTTGGAGCGTAGAGAGTTGCGATGAATGAAACGGGCGAGCACTTCTTTACCGGTGCCCGATTCCCCGGCAATCAGCACGGTGCAATCGCTCGCCGCCACCCGCCGGGCAAGGTCCACCAGCTGGCGCGATGCCTGTGCGTTGGCTATCAAATCGCCGTCATCGTGCGGTAGACCCGCGAATACTGGAGTCTTTGAAGAATCGCTCTTCAAAGGCGTGCGCAACGGCATTGCCGGTTCACTCACCGTGGTGTCCGAGGGCGGCAACTTGTGTTGATTGGTGTTCACTACCGGTGAAAGAGCAAGATCCATGCCCAACACTTTTCGGGCGGCTGCCGGCGGCAAATCAGTGCCGGCGATGAGGAATGGATCACGGTTGAGGAGAGAAGGGATACAGGCTGCAGGCTGTGGGCTGTAGTCAGACTAGAAAAGTCGAAGAGAATTTCCGAACCCAAAGCCTTCAGCCTACGGTCTACAGCCTGGCCCGCGTCAAACTTCCGACGCAGCCTCGTCCGTCAGCATCTCGAACTTGCGCAACTTTTCCACCAGCGTCGTGCGGCGCAAACCAAGTAGCCGTGCAGCATGAGCGACCGTGCCGTTGGCTCGTTCGAGTGCCTGGCGAATCAGCGCCCGTTCGATCTCGAAAAGATGATTGCGTAGATCGAGCCCATCGGCTGGTAATAGCGCCAGCGAAGGAGTGCTGTCTGCGGCCACTGCAAGCATCAGCAGCGCCTGCTCATCTGCAAGCCGTCCGGCATCGTCATCCGGGTCCGCCGCAATTTCCATTCCGGCGTGCGGTTGAATGTCCGGGGGCTGACCCACAGCTCCGGCAAACGGTTCCTCGATATGCAATCGGACGAGCTCGTCGTCCACCCAGCCTGCAGGACGGTACTTGAGCGGCAAATCGCGGATGTCCACCATGCGGTCCGGACACAGGATGGACAGGCGTTCAATGAGGTTTGCCAGCTCGCGCACGTTTCCCGGCCAGCTGTGCTGCTTGAGCAAGTCCATGGCACGCACCGTGAGCTGCACCCTGCCCCTGCCCTGCGAAATATTTTGTTCGACGAAATCCCGCACTAAAAGCGGCAAGTCTGCGATACGCGCACGCAATGCCGGCATTTCGATCGGAAATACATTGAGTCGGTAAAACAAGTCTTCGCGGAATAGCCCGCGCGCAATGGAATCCTCCAGGTTGCGATGGGTTGCCGCGATGATGCGCACGTTGCAGCGGATCGCAGCGTGATTGCCGACTCGCTCGAAGACCTTTTCCTGCAGCACGCGCAGCAACTTGACCTGCATCGGCATGCTCATATCGCCGATTTCATCGAGGAATAACGTGCCGCCTTCGGCGATCTCGAAGCGCCCTTTGCGAGCGCTGACCGCACCGGTGAAAGACCCCTTTTCGTGACCGAATAGCTCGCTCTCCAACAACTCTGCCGGGATGGCACCGCAGTTGATCGCAACGAAGGGGCGCTGGCGCCGCGGACTTGCTTCGTGAACGGCACGTGCAACCAGCTCCTTGCCGGTCCCGGACTCCCCGAGAATTAGCACGCTGGAATCATGTACGGCGACTTGGCGGATAAGAGCGGATACCTCGCGAATCTCGGCGGATGTACCGGTGGGCATGCGCGGTTCGCTAGTGCCGAGCGCAGGCTCAGAAGGCACGCGCAGCGCGTTTGCGAGCGCCGAATACTTGAATGGAAATGGAATGCGGAGCACCCGGCCCAGGCCGGTCGCGCTCGCAAGCTGATCTGCGACCGCCTGTGAACCGTAAGCCACTACGGTGACATCGCCGAGCAAGCTGCGCACCACTCCGCCCAATCCGCGCCAATCCGGCGAGTCTGCGACATCGCCGACCAATAGCACCTGACGTGCTGCTGATGATTGCATGACCGTGCATACCAGCGCCGCGTGATCGATCAGCATCGGTTCCAGATCGAGAAAGCGCAGCACCGTGGCCACTTCGGCCGCGCGATCTGCGTCGCAGTCATAGATGACCGCGCGTTCTACCGTACTCATTCTTGTTGCCCCGACCATGACAGCGCTCATGACCGAATACAGGTGATGTGGGACGCAAGCATCCCAGAGGGTGCAATGCGATTCGCTGTGTTGTGATTACTGCTGCAAGAAAACCCGTTGGCGCCGTCATGCGCAATCGGGGTTTTCCCGAGAAGTTCGCTGTCCTGTGAGGTAAACCCGCAGTGGAGACTCTGTACCTGCCCGGGTGCTACCCGCGGCACCTGGTACGTAGTTGTGACGCGGAGCACCTGTGTGTGCATCATTGCAGCAGCGACCTGTGGCCTTGGAGTTATTGTCATTGTCGTCACGTGAGACAGCGACGATATTAGGCCCGCCCTGAATGCAATCAGGCCGTGAACCAGTCACCAATTCTTCGGCTTAAGTTAAGGAAGGAGTTGCCGAGAGCGGCGTAAGACGGCAGGTGGCAGCTGAGTACTGGCTACTGGCCACAGTGTACGATCAAGAGCGCAATGGTGTGAGTTTTAGAAGCGTGCTGTAAAAAGGATGTGTTCGCCTGCGGCGTTTTTCTCTGGCCGCTGTCCAGTAGGCGGTCTTTCTTGCCGATTGCCGTTCGCCTATCGGCGAACCTGCCGCACCCCCGCTACTTGGCGGCGGTGCCGGCGAAATGCGAGCTTCTCGATGAGATCCGCGATCTGTTCGCCCGGCTGGACAAAGCGCGCTTTGATTCTGCCATCGGGGCTTACCGATGCAATCCGGCCCAGTAGGCGCAATGGCTGCGGAAGACAATCGCGCAAGTACAACTCGACGACTCCCTGCGCGCCGAGATCCGGATAAGGCCGCGTGCCCTGCCAGATGGCCCCCATGGCGTTGAAGCGTATTTTTGCTGACGGCGGCCGTGATTGGTTGGCCGCCACCAGCTGGCCGACGATATCGAGCAGCAAGTTGACCTTCAAATCAAGCCGTATCAGGTCGGCCGCATGCGGCGAATTCTCATCGGTCTTCTCCGGGCGGTGCTCCTCCATCGCCGCCAACGCCTGCAATAAGCGCAAATTGCTTTCCGCGAAGCTGCCCACCACAGCGGGGTCATAGGGCTCAGGCAGCGTGCGCCACCCGAGCGGCAGTACATCGTCGTATGCGAGCTCTTCATAAAGAACAACGGTGTCGATGCCTTCATACATGGCGGCTCCTCCCTTGCTAGCTGCGACCCTGGGGCATGATGGCCCGCAGAGTTTGCTCCGACTCTTCGACCGCCGCAAACAGAGCCGCGAGGCAGCTCAATTCCTCGGCCGAGGGTAACTCGATCTGCAAAGCGCGCATCAAGAAGCGGCGTGCTTCGATAGCCGCAGCGACGTGATTCCACTCCCCGCGTGCCGTCTGGTGAACAATCAGCGCAGTTACGTCCATTACGCCCAACGCCAGCATTCGGCGCTGTTGCTGTAGTCGCGAACCTACTGCGGACAACTGCCGATCGGGATGGCAAGGCGCCTTCATATTCATGTTCCTGTCGGCCTGCTTCTCGCATCGACGTGGATTTCCGCCCACCCGTCCCGAATCGTCTGCACCAACGACGACACTTCGGCAATGATCTGTGGATTGCTTTCCAGATTCGCCTTCAGCAAACGCCGTTCGATGTAATCGTACAGTTCGTCCAGATTCGCGGCGATCTGCCCGCCGGCGGACAAGTCGAGACTGCCGCGCAGCTCCTGGATGATTTCGATCGAACGATGCAGCAGTTTTGCTTTCTCGCCGGGCACATTGTGCTCAATGCAGCCGCGCGCCGCGGCCAGACGCGCGAGCGCGCCGTCAAGCAACATCAGCGTCAGGCGATGCGGATCGTCCATCGCAACACCGCTGTGTGTTGCGACACTTTGATACGCAGAAGCCCGCGTGCCGCGAGAATAAACCATTGCTGTGCTCCACCTGTCCTTATAAGGAGATTAACGGCTGGAATTTCTCCGACTTGAGGCACGCTTTCGAGACCGACGCCGCCATTGGGGGCACACCGCTGCGATCAGCTCATGGGCGCAGTTACTTGCCGTAGCTGCTGATCTTGGAGATGGCGTCGAACTGCTGCGTGAGATAGGTGGAGGTCGTCTGCAGCTGCGACAGCAGCGTGTCGAGTGCGGTGAATTGTTTGACGTATTGTGTTTTCAACGCGTCCATTCTGGCATCCACGGCGCTTTGCTTGTCGGTGAGGTCCTTTTGCTGCTTCACCAAGCTCTTCGAACGAACGTCGATCGCACTACCACTTGCCAGCTTATCGTCGACCTGCTTGGACAGCTGTGCTGCGACTCCATTGGCCGACCCGAAAATTGCGGCGACGCCGTCGAAATTCGAAGTAAGTGCAGCGGACAGCTTGCCATCGTCAACGGTCAGAGTACCGTCTGCCTGAGTTGTAATGCCGATGCTGGAAAGACTCTGATAAGGACCTGATGCCGCAGTCACTTGGGCACCCAGGGTCCGGCGCAACTGGCTTTCGATGCCGGTGAGCAGCGAATCGCCCAGCAGCGGACCCGCCGATTGAGTCGTAGCATCGTAACGACGCAAGCCCGCAAGTTGGGCCTCAAGAGCATTGTAAGCGGTCACGAACGCCTTGATACGGGTGGTCGCGGTGTCAGTGTCCGGGGCTATGGTCAGATTCAGTATCGTGCCGGGCTTTTCACTTGCAAGATTCAGCGTCACGCCGTCGATTGCGCCGGTGACTGTGTTGGTGGAGCTGTGATGCTCAAAAGTCGCGACCTTGACGATGGCGTCCTGCGCGGTTGCAAGTTCAGTGTAATTGGTCTTCAACAGGGGATTGTATACAAGTGGCGCCAGCCCGCCGTCGCCACCGCTCTGTGCGACGCTGATGGTATTTGTCGCTCCGGTAGCTGCTGAACTGAGCACCAGGTGCGCGCCATCGGTCGCCTGAATCAGCGTTGCCTGAATGCCCGGATTGTCTGGAGCTGCGTTGATGGCATCGCGAATTCCACCCACCGTGGAATTGGTGCTATCGATGGTGATGCTGAAACTCTTCGCCCCAACGGTTAACGTCAAGACGCCCGTGCCGACAACCTGCGTACTGCCGCTCACAAACGGTTTGGAAGCAAGCTGTTCGGCCTTGGCCAGTTGTGTTACCTCGATGCCGTATGTACCGGGTGCCGCGCTTCCCGTAGCCGACGCTGTAAATACGGTTTTGTCGGCACTGGTAGCGGTTCGAGAACTGAAACTCGCCACGGTCTTCAGCGACGCGATCGCGTCCTGAAAAGTAGACAGCGCTCCTTTGAGCGTGCCCAGCGCTGAAATCTGTGTGGTTGCCTTAGTCGTCGCCCGTGAAATCTGCGCGTCCAATGGCGCTCGTTCAGCAGTCACCAGCTGCGAGGATAGGCCGGCTACGTCTATCTGTGATCCTCCGGTGATGCCGCTCGTCGATGATGTCGCCACTTCATATGCTCCTTAGGCGGTTTCGCTCACCAAGGCACTGGAACCTTGACTGAGATGTTCCGCAAGCCACAACGCCTGATCACCGGGGATCTGGCGTATTACATTGCCGTTTGCGCTGTCGCGTATGGTAATAATCTGTTGCTGGGACTTCGAATCCACGCGCACATCGACCGCGATCCCCGCGTCTTGCAGATGTGATTGAATTTGTTGTGCAGCTGCCGCTGCCTGTTCATCTGTCACTACCCATGCAGCGCCAGCAATCGGAACCGCTGCCGGATTTTTCGAACCCAAATAAGCCGGTATTTGCGCCCGGGCTGTATTCACGGACGCAAGAGCCGTAAATGCCGCAACGGCGGGAATAACGATAGTGTCAACAGTCATGTTTCCACCTCTTCGGCGCTCAAGCGTTTCCTCGTGAAAGAGCCGGCGCGCCGTCAATCTCCTTATGCTGGTCTGTCCTGCCACAGCGGCCACACAGCCGCGCTAATCGACACAATGCCAAAGAGGCGATGAGCGTCCTGCGACACTCACCGCCTTGGAAGACCGAGTTCCAGTGGAACTGGCCACGTTACCTCATTACAGCTTCTGCAACAGACTCAGCACACCCTGCGGAATCGAGTTGGCTTGCGCCACGATCGCAGTGCCGGCCTGCTGGAGAATCTGCGCCTTCGTCAAGTTCGCCGTTTCAGCCGCAAAGTCTGCGTCTTCGATTCGGCTGCGTGACGCAGTCAGGTTTTCAGCAGTCGTGCTGATGTTCGCAATCGCGGACTGGAAGCGGTTTTGATAAGCACCCAGAGCAGCGCGTGAACCGTTGATGGCCTGCAGAGCAGCGTCAACCGAAGCAAGCGTCGCATTCGCATTCGTCACGTTCTTGACGTCGACGTTAGCAATCGAAGTGCCCGACAGCGCTACGGTGTTGGTCGCCGCAGTCAAGCCGGAGTTAGTGATCGTACCGCCGATCGTCAGCGCGCCACCGGCTACACCGGAGTAGCTAACGTTGTAGGTCGACGCGTTCGTGCTGGCAGCAGCCACGCCCGTCGCGGCAGAAGTCAATGTGCCACCGTAGGCACCGACGACGACGTTACGACCGTCAGCAGCGCCGAGGTTCACGACTGAACCGTTATCCGTTGCCGTCACACCGGTCGCAGCGGAAATCGCGTTGATCGCCTGCACCGCCAATGCACGGTCGGTCGCGGCAACACCCGTTGTCGTAATCGAAGCAGTGGCAACGCCGTTGATCGAGATCGTGCCGGTAAGGCCAGCAGCAGCAGTCTGCGCCGCGCCCGCGACGGTGTTGGCAGCTGCGGTAGCAGTGACACCAGTAATCCCCGCCGCATTGATCGCATCAGCCAGTGTCTTCGCATCAGTCGTGACGGTCGCACTGCCGATCGCGGCACCGTTGATCGTGAGAGCGGAAAGATTGACAGTCGTCGTGCCGGTAAGCGCGCCACTGGTCACGGAGGCCGTGTACTGTTGACCGAGGGTCGCGGTACGTGCACTCGCGATCGAAGCAACGCTGATCGACTCGCCCGCATTCGCACCCACCTGGAAGGCTTGGCTAGTGAACGAACCATCAAGCAGCTTGACGCCGTTGAAGCTGGTGGTGGAAGCAACGCGATCTACTTCAGCCTTGAGCTGCTGTACTTCGGCGTCGAGGGCAGTACGGTCGCTGGCGCTGTTCGTCGCGTTCAGTGACTGCACCGCGAGTTCGCGGATACGCTGCAGGTTGTTGGTGACTTCGCCCAGCGCGCCTTCAGCGGTCTGCGCGAGTGAAATACCGTCGTTCGCATTGCGTGCAGCCTGGTTAAGGCCGCGGATCTGCGAAGTGAAACGGCTCGCGATGGCGAGGCCGGCGGCATCGTCTTTCGCGCTGTTGATGCGCAAGCCCGAAGACAAGCGCTGCAATGAGGTGTTTAAGGCGTTGGCCGACGTGGACAAGTTGCGCTGCGCATTCAGCGATGCCACGTTAGTGTTAATGAAAAGTGACATGAATCTACTCCTGGTGGTTATCTTTCCCTGACATGTGCCAGGGGTTTGATTCAGCGCTGAGCGGCGAGTATTACGCCGGCCTGCTGTTCATTGGCTGTATCGGTGCTCGCAAGCGCAACTTGAGGCCGCTTCGATCGATCCATCAAAACTGCGCCGTGCATCACAGCGGGCTGGTCGACAGGCTGGGCGCGCTAAAGAATTCGAATTTCTGACGACGCGCCGCTGCGCGTCTTGCCCGGCGGATGTCACCAGCGCTCATCCACCTACCTCAGGTAGTTAAACAGTGACAACTGGGAAATCTTGGAATAGGAGAGCTGCGCCGCCTGCAATCCGGTCGTTTGCTGGCTCAGCTTCGCCACGGCCGAGGCATAGTCCAGGTCACGCAGATTGGACAGAGAGCTTTGCAGATCCACGCCCAGGTCTTGGCGCGCGTTGTCGGAATTGTCTAGCGCTGTCAGCCGGCTGCCGACGCCGGCGCGAATGCCTAGCAAGTGGTCATTTGCCTGATCTATCTGCTGCAACGCCCCCCCTAGCGCTGTCGAAAGCTTCGCGTTCGCCGCAGCCGACCCCGTGGGCCGCTGCAACGCCGCTATCGCGTTGTTCACCGTCTGAAAAATGTCCGTGCTGGTGCCCTTATTGACAGCAAATGTGTCCCCCGCAGCGGGTGTGCCGCTGATTTCGACCTGCACACCTCGAAAGCCAATCGCTGCCCCAGCTGTATAGGTGCCCGTGGCAACGACATTGGGTGTGGGCGAGGCACTATCGGTGACCTGCCACGCGGTCGCGCTGGTAAACGACACGGTGTAGTTATCCGGTATCCATGAGGCCTTGCTGACCACGCTTCCGGTGCTGATTACCCCACTGCCGGTATTCCCTGTGGCTGCGGCGGTACTGAAGGTGCCATTTCCGCCAGGGATTTTCTGAAATACGTCGTAGCCCGAATCGCCGTCTGCGATCCGCTGGGTGGAGTCGATTTGGACCAGCCGGGTGCCCTGATCGCCGGCATAGTTCACATTGCCGGCGGCGTCAGACGTAAAGGGCTGCGTCTGCGTCGAAAGGCCGGCGAACAGATACTCGCCATTGCCGTCTTTGCGATTGGCGATGCCCGTCAATTGCTGCGCCAGACTGGTAAGCTCCGTCACGATGGATTGGCGATCGGAGTCACTCAATGTCGCGGTGCTCGATCCTTGCACGATCAATTCCCGCACCCGCTGCAACGCCGTGCCGCTATCCGCCAGCGCGCCTTCTTCTTGCGACAGCCGGGATTTGACCAGCGTAATGTTCTTGCCGTATTGGTCAGATTCGGACTGCGCGCGCTCCAGCTCGAGAATATGCACAGCGGCGATCGGGTCGTCCGCGGGTGTGGATACGCGCTTGCCCAGCGAAACTTGATTTTGCAGTTTCGCGAGCGCGGATTGCTGCTCGAGCATCGAGTTAACGGCGCCCGTGTAAAAGCCCTGCGTGGAAATGCGTTCGCTCATTGCTTATCTCCCGGTCGCACTTATCAAGGTGTCAAACAGCGTTTGCGCGATCTTGATCACCTGCGCCGCCGCCTGATACGCCTGCTGATATCTCAATAGCTTCGCCGCTTCCTCATCGAGATTTACCCCGGATTTGCTTTGCTGTGTGCTGAGACTGTCGTTATAAGCGACCTTTTGTGCGGCCGCGCTGGTCTGGGCCTGATTGGTTGCGACGCCGATGCTGCCGATGAACTGGCCGGCCGCGGCGTTGAGCGATGCGGTCCCGCCGTTCAATATTGGCTGACTGAGCACGTCGACGAGTTTGAGCGCGTTGCGATTATCGCCGACGCCGTTGACGTTCGACTTCACGGTGAAAACATCGCCTGCACTGGCGGCCCCCGCAATCTGTACGCGCCAGCCATTCGCATCGATGTTGCCGCCGGCGGTGTACGTATGCACGGTGACATCGCCACTCACGACATAGTGTGTCGCATCCTGGAATGTAATCGTCGTGCTCGTCAGCAATTGCGCGTTCGTAGCATCGAGTACTTCGCCGCTGGAGATCTTCGCGGTTCCCGCGTTTGAAGAGCCTGCGGACGCGATGATCGGAGCCGCGGCAGCAATCCCTGCCGGGTCATCGATCAATACCTTCAATCCGGACACCGCCGAGCGGGTCGGCTGAATTAGATAGCGATCTCCGGTGGCCGCACTACCCCCAACCACAATCGACAGCCCAGCCGCAACGAACGGAGCACCGACAGTGCCGCTGCCGGTCATTGCGACGGCGGCGCCTGTGTCCGCACGCGTGAGGGTCCAACCGCTGGCGGTCGAACGTAACACGTAGTCGGCATTGGTAAGCCCGGAAACATTGCTGCGTGTCACGGTGACCGTGCCCGAGCCTGTGTTGGATGAATTGCCACGCACGTCGACAGCACCCACCGCAAACAGAGCCGCGCCCGGTGCACCGTTCAGATCGATACCTTTGCCTTGCTGATCGTTGACAACCTGCGCAAGAGCAACACTGAGTCGTCCAAGCGTGTTACGCGCAGGATCGAGGAGTTGCGTGCGAAAATCGAGCGCGCCACCCAGCGTGCCGCCACTGAGACTCGCAGTGACGTCGGAGGTGCCCGAGGAGGTCTGCAGCAAAACGGTCTTGCGGGTCGCATCGAAGCCGTCCTGTCCAGTGGCCAATTTCGAAGCATTCGCACCGACCACCAGCGACTGACCGGAACCAATAAAGACATTCGCTGAACCGTCGCTTTGCACGACTGTGCTTACGTTGACGTGCGTTGACAAGTCGTCGATGAGTTTGTCGCGTTGATCGAGCAAGTCATTTGGCGGCTGACCGGTGCTTCCCTGGGCGGCGACGATACGCTGGTTCATCTGGGCAATGTTTTGCGCCAGCTGGCTGATAGTGTTCGATTCGGTATCGAACTGCGAATTCACCTGCGCATCCAGCTGTTGCAGATTGCCGTCAAAGCTCTGCAGCCGCTGCTGCAGCGTTTGTGCCTGGCTGAGCAGTGTCTGGCGCGCGGGTACGGAGGTTGGCGTATCGGCCACAGCCTGTACCGCATTGGTGAAACCCTGCAATGATGCCGTCAACCCGGTGCTCGAATCGCCGAGTAAATTATTAACGTGTGTCGCGAGTCCCGAATAAGTATCGAAGTAGTTCAGCGTACTCGATGAACTGCGCACCTGGTTTGCGACGAAGTCGTCGTACGAACGCGTAATCGTCGACACGTTGACGCCGTTGCCGACCCACCCGTTTCCAGACCGATCAGCCTGCCGCGTCGCAAGCTCTGCGGTCTGTACGCTGTAACCCGGCGTATTGGCGTTCGAGATGTTATGACTGGTCGTATCCAGTGCCCTCTGAAAGGCCAACAGACCGGAAACGCCGATGTTCAACATATCAGCCATGGGAACTCCTTAAACAATAGGCCGTAGGCTGTGGACTGCAGGCTCTAGCAAGAATTGAAAGGAAGCCGAGCTGTCTCGTCATGCATGGCGTCGGCATCCGCGAACTCGGATCTGTTCCGACCTTCAGTCCACAGCCTACGGTCCACAGCCTATTCTTCATCATCCGACTGCTCCTTCGCCGGACCCACTCTCACCCGTAGCTAACGGCAGATTGGACGCCAGCTTGAGCGAGTTCACGTTTGCGAGATCGCCAACTTGGCTAGCAACCGCCATCAGTTTTTTTGCGTAAGCCGGGTCCGTCGCGTAGCCGCCTTGCTGTAAGGCACTGGCAAAGGAAGCAGAATCTGTACCGGTTCCACGGACGTTGGCATACCGGGCACCGCTACCGAGCAGTGACGCGTAGTCCGCAAAACTCTCTGCGGGCGATGAATAAGCACGGAATCGCTGCACTTTGCTGACTGCCACGCCGTCTTCATACTCGACAGTGCGTGCGCCGAGTGCACCGCCTGTCCACTGATTATTGGCTTTGATGCCGAAAAGATTGTTGCTGGAAGCACCGTCACTCGCTGTTGGAATCTTTCGGCCCCAACCGGTTTCCAACGCCGCATGTGCGATCAGCGTGCGCGGATCGACGCCGAGCTGTTGTCCCGCCTGCTGAGCGTAAGGCCACATTTTTTTCACAAACTCGGACTGCGAAGAAGGGCTGCTGGAAGCCGGCAACTGGCTGCCAGTCAGAGAAGAAGTGGTCGAACGTAAGTTCTCCGAGGGTAGTGCTGGTGCACTCGTGCTGCCCGGCACACTGGCAGTCTGACCCACTGCCGGCTGCTCTGCTTTCTGACCCGTTTGAACTCCGGTCTTTTGCAGTTGCCGCACCAGCATTTCGGCAAGCCCGATTCCCTTTCCCTTCGTAAGCTCAGTGGATAGCTGATCGTCGTACATGTCGCGATAAAAGTCCGTTTCCTTACTATCCATCAACGAATCCCCCACACTCGCCGATCGCATGCTCTTCAGCATCATGCGCGTGAACAGCCCTTCGAATTGCCGCGCCGCCTCGCGCACCGCTTTCGGATCGTTCGCAGCCGCGGACTTCTTCAGCGCCGTCAGCGCTGAAAAGTCGGTGTATGCAACGGATTTGGTAGGGTCGGACATGGGAATAGCGGTTAGTGGATAGTCGATAGTGGATAGTCAGAATTAAGAGAAGAGTGAGTGAATCCTGAATTCAATGTGTGCTGTTCAATCATTCGTTCGCCAAAGCTTCCAATCCTTTCTGACTAACCGCTATCCACTACTCCCTAGATCACAATCAACTCGGCCCGCAGCGCACCTGCTTGCTTCAATGCCTCGAGTATTGCGACCAAGTCGCCTGGTGCGGCACCGACTTGATTCACCGCGCGCACGATCTCATCGAGATTTACGCCGGCACTGAATACGAACATGCGGGCGGCAGGTTGATCGACCGAAATATTCGAGCGCGATACTGCCTGAGTTTGGCCTTGGGAAAACGCGGTGGGTTGGCTCACATCCGTTCTCTCCGTGATGGTGACGGATAAGGAGCCGTGAGCCACCGCGGCTGGAGTCACTCGAACATGCGATCCGATTACCACCGTGCCGGTTCGTGAGTTGATGATTACGCGTGCCGCTGCTTCGCCCGGCTCCACTTCTATCGCCTCGAGCGTGGATAGATAGGAGATGCGTTGATTGACATCGGCGGGCGCGGCTACGCGAATCGAAACTGCGTCCATTGCCTGTGCCGTATCCGCTCCGAGCAATTTGTTGATGCCGTCCACCAGCCGCGCAGCGGTGGTGAAATCGGGCGTGTTGAGATTGAGCATCACAAAAGGAGTGCTGGAGAAGTTACTCGGCACCTCACGTTCTACCGAAGCCCCATTCGGAATGCGGCCGGCGCTGGGCACGTTGATCGCAATCCGCGAACCGTCTTTACCTGACACGCCAAAGCCCGATACCACCATGCTGCCTTGAGCAATGGCGTAGACCTCGCCATCGATACCGCGCATCGGTGTCATCAAAAGCGTACCGCCACGCAGACTCTGCGCATTGCCGATCGAGCTAACGGTGACGTCAATGGTTTGGCCCGCCTTGGAAAAGGCCGGCAGATCTGCGATCACAGTGACCGCCGCAACATTTTTAAGTTGAGGATTCACGTTCGCGGGAATGGTGACGCCAAACTTCGCAAGCATGTTGCGAATGCTCTGGATGGTGAATGGAGCCTGGCTGGTTTGATC